>Ga0065711_1026193_pt1 | contig 97408 bp, 61 predicted proteins | sample Hoacrofraction12_FD_59098 | JGI IMG/M metagenome (GOLD analysis project Ga0065711, IMG submission 59098) | Hoatzin crop microbial communities from Cojedes, Venezuela - Epithelial fraction 12 v2 (version 2) | ecosystem: Host-associated > Birds > Digestive system > Esophagus > Crop | place...
TCACTGCTATTCCTAGGCAAAAAAAAAAAAAGGGGGGGGGTAAAAATTTTGGGCACTCACTGTTGCCTTCTGATATGCACACAGAATCTCAGAGCCAACAGTGCTACTCTCTCTACTCTCAGGTTTACTTCAGGTGTGGAAAAATGATACAGAGCCAAAATATGCAGGGTGTGTTGGTTATTTAGAAACGTATAAAAGCCATAGAAACCATCAGCACCTAAGCAGTGGGCTTGTAATGTCTGAGTAGCTGATTTCTTTCCTCCTGTAGCAAATATCCAGCTCACAAGCCAGGGAACCCAGGGTGAAACACTAAAGGAGAATTAAGTATGAGTGTCCTTCCTTCGAAATACAGTGCTTTAATTAGTACAGAGCAATAGCACCATCAAGCTCCAGCTGAACAATTACATCCCAGGAAATTCGACCTACAAGAATCGTGTTATAAACAGTCGCATCAGAGTGGCAACACAGCAGTACACACCAGTGCCATCTAGCCACTCCCCAGCACATGTCACTGCTGGTGCTAGGCAAACCACGAAACCATCCTTTGTCAAATAATGTGTATGACATGTTTGGAGAAATTTGTAGAACCAATTATTAAAGAAATTATATATTTATTACAAGCTTATTTTAATCAATAAACAGAAAAATTAGTAGTGAAATATATGAATTATATGTTGTTACATTGGCCATATAAACTGTAGAGAGCTAGCTGTTTATTACCCAATGGCCCTGTCATCGTCAAAGTAGTCCTGATGTGATGTCCAGAGAAAGTTAGAGAATCCAGCTGTCTGTGGAATAACATCCAGAGACAGAAAACACAGAATTTCAAGGACTTTCCATTGAACTAAGCCAAACATTAAGTACTAAAAAACCTATTACCTCTAACTAGGTGCACTGTGTGTTCCGAGAAAGCTGCAGTCTCAAAGTTAAAAATATGCAGACCTCCATTCAAGCAAGAGTACTTTGTGTCTCTCAGTTCGATGGTAAAGAGAGCTCAATAAAAGAAACAGGCTTCCTAGTTCAAAACTTGTATCACGTCTAATATAATGGCCAGGGTAAAATGAACTGTAATTAATAAGCCTTGGAATCTCCCAAAGCAAAACCTAAGATCCGAGCAACCAGAATTTTGGGAAGATTTGCATTTCCGTCAGGACTTTGTGCTTCAGACTCATTTCTGCACAGAGTGGTCATACTATGGCCAGAAAGATATGACAGAAGATTCATTGGAATTAGGAGAATTTTTTCTTCCTCCAGAATTCCTGGAAGTGTTTTGAGAGTGCTAATGACATCCTCAGCCCACTGCAGGTAACAGGAAGTCCCCTGTGGCTTAAAGGCACTGGGATTTCATTCTTCATAACTAGTGAGAGATAAGGCTGAAGGAAAGGGGTAATATTATAATTAGATCAACTGTCTGAAGTGCATTTCTCATTGTCACTAGATGGTGCAGCAGAGTAGCTTTACTTTGGATCAGTCGAACTAGAACTTTGGAAAATACCATGCTAAGGTGGGTTTTTTGCAGACTGACCCCTCCTTAGAATAGGTCTTTCTCTCAGGACTATTTCTGTTTGCTGTTTGAGCACTACGATCTTCTCTAACACTGTTTGAAGCTGAATGAAGATGAGTGCTGCCTATGAGGACTAGCCTAATATTGCTTAGTGTTAGCTAGCCATGCCATAGCCAGAAACATGTGATATCCTATTTCGAAAGCCTTGTGGTACAGTTAAGAACAAGAGCCTGAAACATTACAGTCATCAAGGGAAAGGTTTAAGAAAACTTGTGCAGGTGATTTGTAGAGCTCACCACATTTCACTCTTGAGCTGTATAGAGTGAAGAAAACCAAGGGTGATTTTACGTACTTTTTGTGATTCAGAATGAAAAGTTCACATGACACTAACAAGAGATGTATTTTTCCTCCTGTTCTCTTGTTTCTTCCTTTCCTCTTCATCACCACAGGTGGAATAAAAAGCAAAAGTAGTGACAGAATCCAGTGCTCAGGTGGGTCAGCTAGGACGCTTACTCAAACTGCTCCTTATTCATAATATCAAATTATAAATTTTCTTTGACGTTCTCCCAGCAGCAGTTCAGTCCCTATCAGCAGTCCATTATCTGTCTAAAATCCATGGTTGGCAATTTCTAGCCTGTACTTCATTTACTTGTTGGTGTAACCCCTTCCATGTAATAATATGGTGTTTCTGTTGCTTCTTTATGCACAGCAGGTTTATAACTTTAACAATAAAAATGTCTTTCTGCTTCAGGAAAAGTCCAAACAACATTTGATGTGCTCTTGATCAGAGAGGGTCATCAAAACATCCAATACTGGAGTTCAGGTTTGGATCAAAATGATCAGATTGTCCTTACTGAGTTGGACTGTTGCTTGGGAACTGAATTATTTAAGTTAGGAATACAGACAATTTTGGGATTTACACGTTCTGTAACTTGAGCCTATCTCAACAATAAAAAGAGACTGTTCTTTCAAAGGTTAATGGTACGTGTTCATCTGAACTATGGTTCTGAGAAGAACTTCATAAGATCATTTTATTTTCACTTTGCAAATAATGAGAAAATTGCAATTTGGATAACAGTATGAGAAGTGTGATGCTGTGTACTGAATTGTACTGGGCTAGATTAAAATGTGACTTTATTTTTTTCCTCTGGGACTTTTCCTGCCAGCTCTAAGACAGGATATGATTTTGGAGATAAAGAGAAGTCAGATTCTTCTGCAGTCCGTGCAGAAATTATCTAAAACCCTTGAGACAGAGTAGTGAGAAACAGAAGTAACCAAAATCAGTCTAAGTGCTAGTTCTAAAATTGCAAAGTCTTCATATAGTAGAACTGATGATATACCATGTTTTCATTACCTTGGTAGATACTATAATTTGTTCTGTGAGTCGAGCTCGTCAAAAGAAGGGTATGTAAATTCACTGATGATGAGATGACTTGCAGCAAGCACCAAGCATGATTCTCTCAGAGACTTGACATATCAGTAGAAGGGATGAAACTTTTGAGCAGTGATGACATCAGTCATAATTTGTGTCTACTGACTGAAAACCAAATTAATGCCGGAAGTCAGTTCCTCTGGAGCTCATACCTGGGTCAAATATTCTGGTGAACTGTGTGTGTGTGACTGTACGAGAGAATGCTGATGCATATATGGGCACACAAGAGCACATTCTTCAAGCAAAATGATGACTTGCTCAGAAAATGCAATGCAGTCAGGTATAAATGAAGATGTTAGGGTAACAAGCAGAGTGACTACTTTTTTTCTGTTTATTTTCTGGAAGAAAATAATTATATTTAGAGCAGCTCTTGAGTTCTGTAAAACTACAGCAAGCCAGTTTGTGCTAATAAGAAAACAAGAGAAAGATTCTCAAATGACAATTCTAAATCCATGCCACTAAATCCACACTTATGTAAGCAATTAGGTAATTTTCAAGATTTTTCTCCTGTCTCTGTGTGTGTATGTAAGTGTCTAATTACTACACATACACACATATACATACATGTATATTAAAATATGTATTCCAGTTGGGGGGAAAAGAGAGGAGGACATGGAAGGCAACCGTTCGAGACAACTGTGCATACTGAGCTGAGAGCTGAGTGATGGTGTGTATTCATTTTTTAGAGTGCAAGTGGAGGAGTGAATGCATTTGGGATAGGAAATACAGTCCTGGCAAACTGAAGAGAATCTGATATATTTTTTAATTTTTTGAAAGCTTCTTTTATAGACTGTTTTGTCTTTATTTGGATCCAGTTCTGCAGTGGTGAAGTAAGAAGAGGCTGAATATATTTGAGGATGATTGTAGGTGGGTAGTTTAGGCCACGTCATTTTCATCTGTTGTCTTGAAACGTGAAGAAGAGCTTTGGAAAGGCAGCATGAGGAGTAAGGTAGATGTTAAGCCGTGCACCTAGGCTAAGAAAAATAAATAAGAGTTGTTAGCAAATGATGTAACTGGGTGAGGATGGATGTCACTGGATGAAGGTGGTGTCATTTGGACATTTTGGATGTGTTGCAAGAAGGCTTAAGCACGTGAAAAACTGCGTGCTTGAAGTGACCAATTTGAATTTGTGCTTGGGGGCCCACACACACGTTGCTGTGCCTCAAATAATATTATTAAAGGTCTCAGTCATCAGAAAGCAGAGAGAAGATGCATATCAAAATAGAAAATCAGTATAGGCATTCACATAATAAAATCCGCTAGTGCAGTCATAACTATGCAACTGCTACTTTCTGTTACTGTCTGGAAAACAAGATGTGTATCCCATGATGCAGTCACAGAGGGCAATACTTTACAGTAAATTCCATCACTTTGTATGTTAGAATGCTTAATTATGAGCAATCTTGTATTCTAAAAGTCACATTTTATTTGAGGAAATTAAATGAGATGCGTTTAAACAAAGCAAAAGAAAGAAAAGTTTTTTAGCAATTAGTTCCATTTTGCTTAAGACCTTTTAAAATGCAGAATCTCTGCTAATAAATGTTACGCATGACCAGTTTTGAAGGGTTTCATGACCTTTGTTTATCATTTCAGAGACATACCTCTGCAGTTTATCCCTGAAGACATTTTCTTTAGCATGGTGGAGGCTGATAGAAATGGTACTAAACCAAAGCCGCATCCACTACAGCACCTTGCCATGGCAGAACTGCTCCGGGTTACACGCTTTCAGATTTAAATTTCCAGAGTAAATATGTTGTGCACTATTTCTATTGTGAGGCTTTTTCATAGCCTGTTAAGTGATCTCAGCCACAAAAAGCTTTGCTCATATTCAGCCCGTTCTTGGTGCTGTCTGCTGCTCCCAGCTCCATTCAGTGTTAATGCCTTCCTTCCTTGGACGACTGTTCAGAAGTGTGTTTGGATAGCCCTGGTTGCTGGTCCACTTCATCACTGACACCACCACCACCAAGGATGAAATCCCTTTAAAGTCACGAGCCTGTGACCTGCGTAAGGAGTCGGTGTCCTGGGTTTGGCCAGGACAGGGTTAATTTTCACCGGACTCCAGGAAGGGGCACAGCCAGGGGGTGGGGGCTGACCCCACCTGGCCAAACAGAGCCTGCTATTCCATACCATGTGACGTCACTCTGGGTTCCGGTGGGGGGGGCGGCGCGGGGGGAACTCACTCGCGGTTTGGGGGGGTGCGGCGCCAGTGCTGTTCGCGAGAGCGGCTGTCTGGGTCGTATGGTTCGTTGTTGTGTTTTTTCTCCTTATTTGTATCGTTGTTGTTCCTGTTTCCCTCTGTTTGCTGTTCTGTTAAACTGCCCTTATCACGACCCACCAGTTTCTGCCTCTTTCTTTTAATTCTCCTCCGCACGCCGGCGGGGGGAGGGGCGGCCGCGTGGCGCCGAAACCAAGACAGTCGGGGAGGGCTGCTGTGGATTTGGTGGTGTCAAAGCTTCCTTCAGGTCACATCCAGGCTCCGTGTAGGGCTGCTTTCTCCCAGGGGACACGCTCATGCTCTCCAAAAGATCCTTTCCTGCTTTTCCACCCCTGCCTGTTATGAGCCGCGGCTGATCAGGTGAAGGACAATATCCAGTACCCGACATGTCTGAGTGTAACTTGTTTGCTCCTTCACCAGCTCTGCCCTGACCATGTCTAGCTTTCATTCACTTTGGGAGGAGTCAATGGCAGTCAATAGCTTCTACCATTACCCATAACATCTGCGATATTAACAATAATCAGCATTGCAAGAGACAGTGAAGATCAAAAATGATGCATGCTAGAGATAACCAGTAATAGGAAATTTTATTCTTTTTTAGGTGCGACTCCGAGTTAAAGCATTTGATCCCAATATCAATAGCTTCTCTGTCCCCGGGGCAAAAACTTAATGCTTTTGCTTTCTGAACTAGTCACTATTTATAATATGCATACCCTTTATTACAATCATATTTTTTTCAACATTTTATGAAGTGTGCTTATTAAATGAAATGGTAAGTCTGGCATTGGCAAGTCTCTTGTGCACTTTTTTTTTTGCATTTCCTTTCTTTTGGCAGGTCAATGAAAAGGGAGTAAGTTTCTGTGGGCTGTGCATGATTTTCCACCCTTTTTCAGGATTTGTCACATCTCCTGGAAGGCCTTATAGCTCACAAAACATGAATTTATATCCCAGCAATTTGCCAAGTCTTGTCAAATCCTAACATTTTTGTTGGCAACTATTTGCATCTCTCGGCTGAAAGGGAGTAACTTAGATCATCCAGTCACAATGCTGTTCTTTGGATACCTTTTGATGGTCGATGTGTTAGTTTTGATACATGGTTTGATCTCTGCTTGCAAGGAGCCGCCCACTATATTTCATGTCCTCACTCAGTGAATCTTTTGCAAAGTGGACATTCTGCTTCATCAGCTGATTTTCCAGTTTTACACGTCTGCACTTGCAGTCCCACTTCTCTCTGAAGAAAAATGATCTGAGAAAAAAAAAATAAAAATTAAATAGAGGTAATGCTTTTTGCTTCTTTCAGATACGGTTCCTCTGTCAGGTACAGTTGCAGTGATCTCTGCCATACTGTAAGGGAGACTATACGGTGAACTGATCATGTGTTTATGCTTTTGAAATATGCTTTTTCATCCTGTTTATTTTTAAATCATGCCTGTCACCTTAGTGCAACGACCACAAAACTTCAGCTCTTGGGGTGTGGAATAGGAGTCATTTAAACCTTCAAGACAGGAATAAGTATAAAGACAAGCTATTGTCCATTGTAGCTTGTTCAAACAAGTTCTCTGAGTGAGAGAATTTTGGATGGTTTTGAATGCTTAAAGAATAAAATAATAATCATCTTTTGCACCAAACAGAATTAGTGATGACAAAACGAAGATGATATGGGATTTCCTCAGGTAGGATCTGTGAAGACAATATTTATTGGGTTTGGTTACTAGCTCAAATAGAAGTGAGAAATTTTAATAATAGGCAGTGCAACAGATGTTAGATCGCTACATCTAGTCCTGCCATATGCTCTTTGTTAGAAGTCATTCTGGATGCCATCCATCCCCGTACCAGCACTCGCTGGAAGCATCAATCTGTAGCAGGGAGAGTGAACTGAGGCATATGCACAGGAACAGCTGGGAGGTCTGCCTATCTCCTCAGCTGGTTCAGAAGCGAGGAATGCGAGAGACAGGCTGCGTTTACATTCACCACCATCTATGCATGACCCAGGCCGTGCTGGGTCCCACTTAATTGGTACACAGCAAATGAGGAATCCACTTCTGGCAGTTATTTTTAGTTGTTCCTTGTGACATCTCGGGATAGCAGTAGAGACTGACCTCCCTCTGAAATGAAGCACTCTTTGCCCTTTAGCACAGCGCTGCTTAAATTCATTTCAAGCATGAATGTATTCACCAGCCTCTGTCCGTGTCAGATTTTCAAGGGAAAATTAGGATGGTACATAGTCACACTTAGTCATACAAGGAACCCGTGGTTAAATTTGTACCCCAGATGGACTCTGTCCTTTTTTCTTCCTGTTTGAAAGCAAACACCGTGCCTTCTCATGCACTAGCACAGTCTTATATATCAGCGGTGGGGGAGAGGAACAGATGCCAGAGGAGCTGGAGGAATAGAAAGCACAGGCTGCTGCTAACTCTTGCAGGAATCACCTCAGGAGATCATGGGTAAGGGACAGCAAAAACAACTTTAGCTAGAAGACAACCATGAGTTTTTCTTTCAGCTTGAGGAGAACATCACTAGCTGTTAATAAACAAGCTTTGCATTTTAAAATGTAATGAAACCCTGCTTGATGAAAAGTGCAAACATTGAGCTGCTGCTCCTGCTGTCTCTCTCTCTCTCCTTTCCCTTAGCCTCCCCCACCTCAAGGAAAAAAGAAAATCTATTTTCAGCTGTGGATACATGTGTCTCTAACTGCTCAGTGAGAATTAGTAACTGAGATATTAATCTGGTCAGAGTGAGCAAACTGGTAAATCCCTGCGCACCTTAGCGATGCGAGGTCAGAGCCGGCCGGGCACGCAGGGGGAGGCGGGCAGCCCCAGTTGTCCCCGGGTCTCCAGCATTCCCGGGCACAAGACGAAGGAAGCTGTTGTGCCACAGAAGGGAAATGGGAAATGAGCAATTAATTTTAAAGGATTTCGTGCTTTGCTCCAGAAGCCTGGCTAAAATTCTGAGCTGCTTTTGAGAGAAAATCTCAAGATATTGCCATGGTAGCAATATTTTTGGTTGCTCAAACTAGCTTACTGAGGACCCCACTGGCTTTAGTGCTTTGACGTATGGCTAAACTTCAGTGAAAGTGAGTCATATCTAGCCTTTTTTGGGTTTTTTTGATGGCAAGTCTCATTTTTACTATCTTGCGCCCCGCTGTGCTGGTTGCACCACGTCGCAATCTGATCCCTTGAGGTGCTGAGTGTTTCTCTCAGCACCCATGGATCAGCACGGCCTCTGCGCACCATCCTGTCCATCCCACATGGTACTTGGCTGCATAAGGCCTCTGGTATTTAAGTACAAGAGTAACACTGTCATGTCACAGGACTGTTTACATATTGTCACATAGTCCTGGTTCTGAGCACCTTTCAGAACGATGCAGAGTTGCCATGCACCTTCAGAAATGGCTCGGTCTGGAGAAATATTTGTAATGAATTTAACAGAATATATATTATAAGCATCATGATTATCTTTTTCTTTCTAACAGACTCAGTTGTACTATATATTAGGTTCGGGAATGTTTTGCTTTAACTATTCTCTGTGTGTGTGTATTAGATTTGAAGTATTTATTTTGGTATATGATCCAGAGATTTCACCCTCTGCAACCCTTTCACACTCTGCTGAAGCCAAACAATGAAACTTGTCCTTTTAAAGTCGTTATCTCCTATGAGTTATTTGCAGCATAGGTTTGTAATAGAGGGACATCAGTCTCCTGAACCCTTTTTTTTCTCAGGCACCAAATGGGGTATTTTTCAATGAGGTGTGTTTGCAAAAGACCCTTTTGCCAAAAAATGCCTGTCTGTTAAAACAAGTTTTTTTTCCAATGAATAAGCAGCATTTGGAGGCAATGTTTACCAAGTCCAAGAAACATTTTTCTGGAGAAAGACTATATAATAGCAAATGCATATGGCTTTATTACCGTAAATTAAACTGCCATTTGAGTGAGTTATTGCAAATATGCAATCCAAAGGTAAAAACTTGTCTAGATGATCATGTATGTGTGTATTTACACACCACACTTTCGGTTCTCATTTTGGCAACTGTAGGCTGGACTGTTAATCTGGATATTTCCCACCCTGGCACTGGAACATGTTCCCCACTTGTGGCAATAATACATATGGAATTTTACGAGTCTGCTCTGTCTCTTTGCTAATGGGCTTCACCTTTTACCTCCAAGAGCTGAGGATCTTAATTTTAAATCCAGGATTTACAGGTTCAGTCCTTGCAGGCAACCTAGCCAGAGGCGTCCTCACTACAGGCCCAAAAACCAGTAACAAAAAAGCCAAGTAACGAATGATGATTTTATCCCTCCACACTGTAATTCTTCTTCCATCTTTTCTGGATATCAGTACCTCTTTCCAGTTTTTGCGATAATTGGTGAATCAAAATAATTCACAAAGATCAATGAGCTATTTCCCAGAGACTGTGGTGTATTTAAGTGTATTTTTATGGTGGATGAGGTTTTGGTGTGTCATCTTTGAAAATATGGGCAGATGGATGATTTCTTTGGTCCAACAAAAACAGCCACAGAAAGAAGAGGATGCAAAATTCAGGGTGTTGCAAGTTCACTCTCAGAGCTAAGCTGTGGTGTCTTTATTTTACCATTGCCAAGAATGCACGCCAAGTCATTGAGGTTGACCACGTTTTATTACCTCTGTTTTTGCTATTCTACCTTATTCCTGAGACAAGTGGGAAAACTGTGTCTGAAAACTGTCTTTAAACCCTGGACTTCTAGATTGTACATCTTTAATGAATACTGGACTTGTTCCACTGCTGTGCGCTGCTGTCTGGGCCTCAGCTTATTAGATACTCTTTTGAAATCCATAATTATAACCAGGTTTGTGATGGGTCACATGCCTCTGTGTACAAAAATTTCTGTCATCCTAATAGAGCTGGTATTTCAGAGGAAATCAGCTAATTCAAATCTAGTATCTGAATGCTTTTAGTTTTACTTGTTTTGGCCTTCCCTATCCAAGGTGTGAAAAATGGCAATTTCTATATTTCTGGGAAATTAATTTTCAAGGCTGACTTTGGGCCAGTAGCCTGAAGTGCTAACATAGTCCATATGTCTGACTAGTAAAGGTTGACTGAAAAGTATGAAGGTTCTAGTGAAAGTCCATTTTTCCTGCTCCTTTTGGTAAATTGCAGTATTCCATTATGCTGACAATAATCCATGGTTATTCATGTCTGAACACCGATCCCTAGTGAAGCTGGGATGAAGGTGAAATGCATGGAATTTGTTCTCTATAGGTGCTCTTTTCATGCTGAGCAAAAGCTCAGTATTTCCAATTTGCTCTCCTGCAGTATTTGTCGTCCTTCTGCCCCTCTCTTAAGATTATAACTCCTGCTCAATATTTTCTTTTTCAACTACCTCTCATTTTAATACACATTTTGTGTTTTCTTAAAATAACTGCTGTCATGCAGCTCTCCTACTTCCTTTATTGAGAAAACAGTAATACTCACACGATGGTGGAAAAAAATTGAGAGGGAGGGAGAGACAGAGAAAGGAAACAGAAATCGTAACCAAAAAGTTCGCACTGATTATTGAAATAGTCAGTGTTCCCCTGGGCTGTGGGGAAGGGAAAGGCGCTTTTACAGTGTCTCGGAATATTTTTTACTTCTGCACAATTCTGACTTTTCACCACATATTCATGCTACAGTGAGAGAGGGGAAGAAAAGAAAAAGAACTCAGAGGTTTTACAGTAAGTTTTTTCATTGTCTTTCTTAGTGACACTTGCTAGTAACAAGTCCCAGGGAATATTAATATTAAGGTTTCTAAAACGATGGTTCTTGATACTCCTGTGTAAAATTCTTTAGCCAGCACATTCTTTTAGTACTAATGGTTTCTCCTCCTCTGTGAAAATTTTGTAGCTTGAAACGTACGGTCACAACAGCACTTTAAATGTAGAGTGGTTGCAATATTTAGTATCATGCTATTACCAGTGGGAAATATTTATGTATTTGCAGAAGGCTTCAGTAAGCCTCAGGTCCAGCTTTTGATGAGGTATTTAAAGGCAGATAAGAGACAAATTAAGACAGTGAAAGACTTCAGTGAATAGCTTCTGTATGGTCAGGAGGGATTTCGTGGAAGTATGGAGATTTTTCCTGGGCTAGAAATCCAAATCATAATCAAAGAACTGCTATATTTTAAGAAATTCTGCCTATCAGAGACTGCATTTTTCTTTCTAAGCAGACTCAGGTTCAAAAAAATTGAAATCAGTCTTAAGAATTCTATTTATTTTACTTGACTTTGGATTTTATGAAGAGAAATCACTGGCAAAAATTCTTTCCAATTTCAGAGCCCATAAAAGGGGGACACTGCTGCAGTGGCGGCTGCGGAGGTGAGCTGTGGAGAATCGGCCAGGCAGAATCAGGCTCAGAGGTGCAGGGGGAAGGACGGAGCAGCTTTCTCATCTGCAGCAAGGTATTGGGTAATGTCTGAAAAATCAACTGCATTTCTCTAACAGACTAAGAAATATGCCATTAAAATGTTGTTAAATATTAAGTTATAAGCAGCAGTAAATTACTGAGCTCCCTTTACCAAAAAAACCCACAAAGGCTTCTCCCTACCACTGCCAGAAGACTACCTGAATTTGCGGTTGTAGTATATTTCTCCTCTAAAACTGCTACCAATCTTCCAAATACAAGTGATAACTACATATGGACATGTTTAGTAAATCAGAAAGAAAATGTTGATTGCTGGGAAATGTTTTGTTTCCAATTATTTTCTCCATAAAAGCTAGAATTCCAGATAAAGAGAGTAACAAAATCCCACTGGTTTATCTGTATGTATACACTGATTTAGAAATGCTATTAAAACTGCTTATTTGAAAATCAGCTAGCAGAAAAAAATGAAAACAAAAATCTTTTCATATAGCTCTGCTTTAGCGTTACATTTCAACATTTTGGGATGGAGTGCCATTGTGAGTAAAACATTTAGTGCTGTTTCTATCACAACTCTGCATTTCAGCTCGATTTCTTTTATTGTATTTCCTATTAAATGAACCTGATTTTTCGTACTGACAATATATAAGACTTCTTTCTCTTGTCCAGTTTATATGGTAGTTGTTAAATCAGCTCCTGACATAGCAGCTAATTTTAACGGAGGAGTCTGAGAGATACACCATTACTTATTATTTCTAATGTGTTCCTTAATATGAAACTTGTCGTTCTCAGCCGTGATGCTGACTCAGCTGTAGGTTTATTTCCAGAATTACTAAAACAACTTTCCTCTCAGAGTAGCAAGGGACACATGATTCACTAGCAGAGAACAGTGAAACAGAAAAAGGCCTTTTTCCATCTTTTAATATTAAAAAATAAACTAGTAAGAGTTCATATAACAGTCCTGGAGAACTTCTGGGACACAAAAAAGTGGCAGTAGAGTTCATATTTCAGAGATGGGTTGAACACAAAAAAATTTAATTTGGGTTGCATCTTAAATATATAGCTTGCATTATTTTACACATTTAATCAATGCTGCAAAACAAGATTTAGAGGGATCACTTTTTATTTGCTTATATCTACTTCACAGATGTCAGAATCAATCACTTTTTCGGACAGATGTTTTCTTACTCATATGTCGCAGTAAAGTGACAGTTTGTACATGTAAACTTTCTTTTGGTTCACAGCATTTAATGACTTTTCTTTCCCATCCCCAAGTTTTTGGGAACATTCAGGTGCTAAGTACAGCATTCAGAGATTTAGAGGGGGCTGTTTTAAAAAATACTAGAACACCGTTTAATTCAAAAGGGGCCCTTTGTACTTAGGATATTATTTCAGGGAGCAGGGTGTCTTCCTTTTCTGAAAGAGAAATATCTTCCTTTCCATCATCATTGACAATATTTTAATAAAGAGCAGAGGAATACATCAGCACAAGAGTTTTTCTAAGACAGTTATATATTGATAAGCTTTTGTGCACACTTGAACAGATGTATGCACATATGCCCGTAGATTGTATATATAAAAGTCCGAAATTTGTAAGCTGTCGTACAAAAGGACTTTGTGTTTTCTGCTGTCACGATTCTCAGTTAAGAGTAACCACAATACCTTTCCTGGGTGCCTCAAACCATTTCTGAACCAAGGAGAAAGCTGTAAAGGGAACATCTCTCTTAAAGGGAGTAAAATCGTGTGGAACAGCATCTCCACCAGCAACTTTTCATAGCCAGGCACAAACTGCTATTTCGAGCCAGGGGAAGGTCACAGAAGACTGCCTTTGCTAATGCTTTTAGATATCACCAGCATCTCTCGCGAACGATTCCCAAATTGCACTGATGGATTAGCTCCCCCTTACTCTATGTCCTTTTTGCTGTTATTGGAGCTCTCTGATGCCTGTGGCATGGCACACGGAGGACACATGCTGTCCTTGAGCTAGGGTTGGAGTGAGGGACTCAGCTGCGTGGCTTCAGCCATTCCTCTCAGATCATGCGCAATTTGTGCTTGTGAAGTCCTAGAGAGGACACTGCTCTCAGGATTGCCCCATTGAGGATGGGCACAAAACCTCTTAGGGACCTGGAACATCAACAAGACACATAGAACCCTTGACGTGCTCTGCTCCAGCTCTCTCACTGTTTGGAGGATGCAACTGGAGGCAGAAGCAGCTGATGCTAGCAGAGAGAAAAGCTGCTGATGAATGCCAAGCTTCACAATACCCTGGTATTTGCCATCGCTTCTCCCCGACTCCTTGCAGCTTATTGTCCAAGTGTTCCTGAACACCCCAATAAGGCTCACACAAAATGTATTTAACCCTTACAGTGAGCACCCTTCCTTCCTGGCAGATACGAACTTACTAACAAGAATCAAAACTTTGGATTTTTTCTAAACTTTTCTGTTGATAGACATGAAAATGCTGGATTTGGGGAAAGAAAAAAAAGCGGTTGTTCAGGCTCAAGCAACCTCTTTATCTATGCTATTGGCCCCTACTGCCTCTGTGTTCCCTCTTCTCTCAAGACCCCTGATGAATATCATCCCAGTGTGAGGTCTGGGGTCCCATACTGAAATGGTTTCAAGCAATTTGCCCAAGTTACCCTCCGGCTTTTGCTGGCCCACTTTCACTAGGGCTTTGTTGTGACTTTCCATAGGACCACTCAGTTGGAATATTTTCAAATTCAGTAGCTCAGGCCCTCGCAGTCAGAAAAGAACTTTAGACTTCTATGAACCTCTTCATGTCCAGAACAAAATGCAACACACAATTTGAACTTGGCCGTTGCACAGAGACAACATGCTTCAGACTTTTCTCACCCTGTTTTATAAAATTAAGTCCAGCCCCTAACCGCTGTAGAAAAAAGAGCAAGTGTAATGTATCTTGAATAGTAAGGAGCTGTCAGAGCAAACGGGGGGACATATGTCTTCACAGATGTTCTCTGTAGTGTGTTTCTGCATTCCCTGCCCAAAGCAGCAGATCATCACTGGAGTGTCTTCACTAGAGAAGGGTATTTTCTGCACTCATCTTAACAAACTTCTGGAGTCAGGACAATCTGTAGTCCTCATGTTTCTGCAGGACAAGTTAAAAATAAAGGAGTAATCAAGCATGGGGTTTGATCTATAATTCAAGCATATATTTCAAACCACCTTCCTTAATTGGGATTGGCCTCATGTTGATTGACCTAAGGTTAAGTGAACTAATTGCGAAACACGCGTTTCTAGTGTGCAGAAGACGATGGGCTTTCAGGCAGGCAAGGCCTAGCAGCTTAAGAAATTTTTAGCCAGTGACTGGTGGCTTTTATTGGCCAGACACGTGGGGAATATAGCTGTCACACTGCACACTCACTCCTATGGCTATTTATGTCAGATATAAATTACTCTGTGCTAATGTACACTGTCTATGTCAGGGAAAGCAATAGCACAGACATAATTTTGTTCATACAACTAACTTGAATTTGTAATCAGTGCTATTTATTTTTTTTAAATGGATGATGTTAATGGCTCCTTCTCACCATCGCAGAGTAAGGGTTCAATTTTGGTTTTGCCACAATCATATTATGTGATGAAGGCAAAATATTTAATCCTGCCATGGTTTTGTTTGTACAAACATGCTTTCATATGCCAATTTTATGTTTTATTTATGGAACTTTGAAGATTTTAGTGGCAGGACAGGGTTTTACTGTGCATATGCATAAAAGAAAGTTTTCAGAATTGCAGTAGATACTACTACAGTCTGAATAAAAATGCGTCACTGATTGTTTATGCATTTTGCATATTTATCAACTGCATGTTTTGCACACAGAAAATTTTATATTATACATTTGCACAGTGTTCTTGTCCATCACCTTCCCATTTTGACAGTCAATTGTTTATACACTTGAACAATACATTAACAGAGGTTCAGAAAGAAAACATTTAGATGTTCACTGTTATCCCACGATACTGTATTCATTTTGTAATAAATGCGTCTCGTGCATGGGGGTCCCTAATCAATGTAAATATTGTTTAAGATGAACATTGCAGTGGGCATACCATGGAGCCAGACCACCAGCAGAGCATTAAACAAGGACAGATGTGAATGCCAGGATAAAAATGAAGACATTCCTGAAATGTAAGTATGTTACTTATAATATATCTGTTCATAAGAAATGGTAATGAAAAGAAAAAAAAAAAAACAACCAAATAAAAAAAACAAGAACCCAGAAAACTTCTGGAAAATGAGAATGCCAAATAAAGTAATTATGTTGAGATACTGCAGTTGTACCTTTGCTAAAATAGCTAAATGAAAGTGTGTGATATTCTGGTATCTTGAATAATTAAGATCTTATAAATGTAATCTGGTGTGAATAGTGTTAATGACTTTACAAAGGTTTAATCCCTTTGGTGGTTATCTGCACAGGAACAAAATGCATATTTTTATTTTGTACATGTGTTTTTCTCTCAGAAGTAGTCTGTTTTATAAGATTGAAGGATCTAATTAGGATAACAGACAAATAGACTTATGCTGTCTCACAAGCCATTCAAGGAGAAATAATGAATGAGATAAACCTCTTTCTAATAATTTATAAAGATCATCTAACTCCTACTTCTTGCTTAGTGGATTCATGTTGATTAATTCACTAGCTGCGAATTTCCATGAGCAACCATACAGCATGTTTCCTACTGATCTTTAAATATCAGTTTGTTCCTTGCTGGCTTTGTAGTCAGGCTGCTCTCCGCAATGCCCTGGTTTGGAGATTATTGGTGACATTTACAAGGGATTTGGAGCCCTCATCACACTTACTATTAATTTTACTTGTACACACACTGCCTGCCCCTGCGAGGGCAGGGGAGGAGGCAGTGCTTGCTGCTCTAGAGCTGGCTATAGCATAGGCTGACTTGCGTGGGGCAAGCAGGGTTGGGGATCCCCTCTGGGGTAGGTAGGCAGGGTTGGGGATCCCCTCTGGACAAAGGCAGGGCCAGGGAGGAAAGTCACCCAGGGGAAGTGGCAGGGGGACACGTCAACTGGTCGGGTACTTTGACAATAGGACTGCCATCATTTCTCAGGGATCACAGGGAGGACCCAGGTCTCTTCATTTCCTGTGGAGAATGGGATCTCAGAGGTATTCGTATGACTGAGATGTATTTTCAAAGTGCTCAGTCCTCAACAACACCCAGAGCTGGAAGGTCTCAGCCACTAACTGACCACTGAGAGGTGAAACATCTGCTAGGTGGAAGTCCCTTCAAAGTCCTTGGCCCAAAAGCTGTAGCTTTGATCTGTACAACTGTGAATGCAACAAATGAATTTAAAGCAAGTCACAATGTTTGATAGCTGGGTGGATATCAGGTTGTCATTACTGCAGAGTTCTTGGCAGGATTCTGATTTAGCTTCAGTACTGTTTTCTCAAATAGTGGTGGCAGAGAATCTGTTGGAACCAGCATATTGGATTACTGTCTAAGCCAACAATGATTTAGAACTGAGTTGATTAAACAGTGTGCTTCGGGATAGGTTAGCAGACTTTATTGTTCATTGTTTTCCATTTTGTAGTAAAATCAGCTACGATAGCAGTCTTCTAAAATGTGATTAGCACAAACACTATTGTTGTTTGACATGGTCTATCAGATATAATGATTTCCATCCCAGATCTACAGCTTTGCTTTTTTACGTTCTTGATTGCATAATTGAAAGCAGCAGCTTTATCTTTCTTCTGCCTTTGGTGGAAGTCATTCTATAAATAGTACCAATTACATTAAGGCTTAGAAACAGTCTGATGTAAAAGGCACTGCATTTCACCAGCTCTTGCCAATGCAAGAATACTCTGTACTGAACCAAGGCATTACATTTACTTTTAAGAAAACAACTGGAAATATGCAGAGTGCGTGTCAATATTGAAAGCACTGTGTAGGCTGCAGAAAAATCACTTAATGCCTGAGTTATCCTGTATTCTGTATCACCCTGCTGGGTGGTTATTCATGTCAAGTATAGGGTTTAATGTTAGGAGGAGTCACTGCACTCAAAGGAAGAACATGTTTACTGCTTTCAGAATTTATTCTGCATTTGCCCAAAACCCTACTCCTACTGACATGGGTTGTTTTGCCAAAATTTAGGGAAAGCAGGACTGAACCCTAGAAGAGACTCACTGTTAGAAAAATACATCACTTTCCTGAAAAACGTATACTTATGATTGACCATGTGCATATGAATATTTCCATGACTACAGAGGTTATTGATTGGTCCCTGTGGGACCACTCATGTGTATAAATGCTTGAAGGATCAAGTTCTAATTCTGCTCGATATCAGAGCTAATTGCTGTAGATACTATTGACAAAAACTGGAGGTTGTCTCCTAGTTGTGGTAGCTGAGGATGTTCCATGAGTTTTTTTCCTGAGGTGATTTATTACACATTTACTTTTCTAAAACAGTCCAAATACAGTGGGTAACTATTTGTACAATTAAATATAACAACTATGAAATGCGTATTATGGTGCCAGTTTGAAACATGTTCCTAATAGCTAGCTTTATATATGATGGACCACCAGGAAGCTGTCATCAGAATAATACAGTGCCTTTTTATACATTCTCTACATTTCTTTTTACTTAATAGACTGTTTAATGACACTGTAGTCAAAACTGAACAATAGAGATAAATGATTTGATATAAGAATACTTCAAGGTAAAAATTAAACTTGTATAACATTCCAGCTGGTGATATTCTATGGAAATCTCTCAAGCATGTAAAGAAGAGTTTAAGAACTGTTTTAGAAAATAAATGCATCTAAAGAAAACGTGAAGGGTGTGTGTTGTGAAGTATATCACCAGGCAAGTTTTTTCTTTTCGTGAGAAAGGTGCTATAGAGACCACATGCACAAAAAACAAAAAAAAAACAAACCACCAAGAAAACCCAAAAGAGTTCTTTCAAGGAACACCTTTAAGCTAAAAGAGAGATTAAAAAATGAGCTAACCTTAAGATAATAAATGGTGTAAGTGGAAGATACATTCTACTTTTTTTTTCCTCAGTTATTCTTGCACGTGAAGATATCTGTGTTGCAAACACTGCATGAAGCAGCAATGTCATATTTTGCCTTAATGCTCTTGATTTACTGGGCACATAAAATGTAAGACCAGAAGCTATTCTTAATATGGACTCATTCCACCACTAGCCCATGCAGGCTGGTTTTTGTCTTAGCGTTAATGCAAGAGAACCTCACTATCTCTGTTTGTGGTAGAAAAGTTGCCTGTGAAAGGGAAAAATAATTGTGTAAGACTCTGCAGTGTCGGTTGCTAGATTAACAGCTCTCAGCTGGCGTTTGTTGTGTCAGCGTGATCCCTTGAAAACACATTCACAAGGAAGAAACCAGGGACCAGAGAAAGTCCATTTTAGAAGTGTCCCTGTGCAGGTGAGGGAACAGTTCCAGCTCCTGCAGAAGTGCCATTGTTGCTATTTTCAGCATCAGCCGAAGCATAATTTCTCTTCTGTAGCCAACAGCTCCAGCTTGGTGGGCATCAGCAGTGTGGGTGCAGCTCTGCTTCTCTCTCCTGGCTGGGACACACCAGCCCAGCAGCTGCTGCCTATGTCCCACATCAGCCCTGGGCTTCCTCACCCAGCACTGCCCACTGCCACTCTGCAGGCACCCCAAAAAATAGCCAAGGATAATCCCTTCCTATGGAATCAGCAGCAAAAGGCCACTGAGGTCCACGGGGATGGAAACGGCCCTTGTTGTGGCTTTTGGCTTTGCAGCCACTTCCAGTAGGCAGCACAGGTCCTCTGGCAGCAGAAGCCAGCTGATACGCTAAACTATGCTAAAGTAGTGTTTAGAAAAATAGTAATTATTACCATCCTTTCTCAGTCAAGCCGACACTAACCAGGCCTACTGCTAGGTGTGTGTATACACATACTCACACCCAATAGATAAATAGATGTGTGCATATAGCCCAGGAGAAATATCTCTCAGTAAGGTGACAAGGTCTTACTTTAAATCAAGTACTTGACACTAATAAAAACAATGGATTTGGCCATAAGATCTCACATACTGCCTGGCTACAAGGTAAGTCAGTATTAAACAAACCTTTATCTTCTGCACTCTCTGATGTTCTTTTCTGTATCACAAGTATTCTTTGCATCTTTCCAGATGTTTGTAAACAGATCTTTAAAAATGTGATCTTACTATATTGTTGAATATAGTCAAAGGAAATACACTGGAAATTTGGCCAGAATTGCCTGCATTCATGTTCCGCAGTTTTTAAACAGCCAAAAATGCTGACAATTTTATTTAAAGACTATCTGTCATTGCTTCCTCCCTTCTTATAAGGGATTTTAATATGCAAACAGTTTTGTCTGATTTTTTTTTAAAGAATTGCAAGTGGGAGGTAAAATCGTAAAAGGTATCCACATGACTTGGGAGATTACCAGACAGATTAGGATGTTAAAGTACCTTTTGCAGAGAGGCAAAGGCTTATTAACTGTTTAGATGTTTTGAAAATTTTATCTAATAATTTTACCCAAGAAATTTCTCTATGATTTTTGAAAGACTATCAATGAAATCAGCAGCAAATAATTCACCAGCTCTTAATAGTAGACAAATTTTAATTTATAACAAACACATGTGTATAACAATACCATTTGATGATTTGATTAAGAGGCCAAATAGTAATTAGGAAAAAGTTCTTAGCAGGCCATCTTATTGCCCATAACTATTTGTTCTTATTCTTATTAGCAGAAAAATCAGGTACTGGCAGTTAATATAAACCATGCACAAACAAAAGTGTTGACAGCTACCTTCAAGATTCCATCAACAGCATTATGTATCTAGTATATGTTTCTGGCAGTATTTGTTAAAGTATTGATTTCCGTAGAGGAAAAACAGTGAATGATTTTACGCAGACAGAATTAATTTTAAAAACATATCTGAATGAAAAGATCTTGTTTTCTGTGAACTTGATTTTTCTCTTGCTCAATACTCAATCCTGAAAGATGACGAACAGCCAATCTCCATTTCAGCAAAGTACTTAAATGCAGATATAACTTTAATCCTATCAGTTTTGCTGCAACCACACATTTACCAATGTCACAGAGAAACTTCAGAAGAGCTACACATTAAAACCGAGAAACTCAGTATTCACTGCAGTTTACTCAGAGGAGAGTAAGAGCCCTGCTTCATCTTTACCATCTGAGTTAATTCTGGTCAAAAAGAACTAGAAAGCGGTATTTTCCTGATGTCTCTCTTTGGATGTTTCCAGTAACATTTGTAGGACCTATTCCTGCAAATGTTTTTCTGCATGAGTAATTCAACTCCTCTGATAAATACTATTGAATTCACTAGGGCTAGAGTCAAAAGCAAAGTTACTTATCTGGGCAAACGCATGCAAGACAGGGCTGTTAGGCAGCTCCCCATGACAGTAGAGAAGAGAAAAATATACTTGTGGGACTAAGGCCTGGAGGATTGGGCCTATAGCCAGTGACATTGTAATTTTTTTTTTAATAACGAGGAAAACCCACGCATGAGTGAAACCATATGGAAAATTGAGTTAAGGTGAGGAGGTTTTAAATAATGCTTATTTATCATTCTGAAAGAAAAAAATCCTGTTCCTGCCTATTGCGTTTTATACTTTAAATGTAGGAACAGATTCTTTAGCCAAAATTCCTCGCCTTGTCAGGGGGAAAATTATCTGCTTAGACTGCTGCAGGATCAGGCCCTGAAAAGTCGTTACAAGCTTATTGGCAAAGCTTGCTCACTTCCACCTCTCTCTTATTTTCTGTTTTTTCTATCCCTGCACAGGAAGAAAATGAAAAGTTAAGCTAAAATACGTTAACTAATATCTGTTTATTAATTGGAGAATTCAAGCTATCCTTGATGCTGTTCATCTGAAATTAATTAAGTGTGTAGAATTACAAGGTGGGTGTACCACAGGCAGCAGTCCAGGCTCAAGTTAATCAAAAGAGCACATGTTGAATGCATACAATTTAGTTAAGGTTAATCCAGTGAAGATGATCCCTCGCTGGTCCTAATTACTCTAGGTGATAGACTGTGGAATGGGAAAATAGGAAGGAAGGGAAATTTTGTCCTGCTGGTCTACCAGGATTTTCTAATTAAATTTAGTAGACTATGCACAGGAGCAAATAGTTTCAATTTAAAGACAAGACCACACTCCAAGGGTGTTTGTCTGAAATGAATGTAAGGAACTTTGAGCTAGTGTAGTTAGATCATGCCTTAAAAATAGTAAAGTTGAAGGTGGTCGTTGTGTCTTTACAAGCTTTTACACTATTGAGAGTGCTACGTCTCTCTCAGCACTTCAGACTTAATGCAAATGTTTTGTTGTAAATTTGATGCTACTGTTCAGCTCTTGAGAAAAGGTAATGACATGTTACAACAGGCCTAGTCTGTTACTCCATTGCCTTCACCCAAGGACCAAATAGCAGTAAGACAGACCTTATTTTCCATAAAAATATACTGTTGTTGTATTAGCTAAAAACTTTTCATTCAATATTCTTTTATTATGTCAATCCCAAAGAAAACAAAGGTGTTTCTAGGACCCTTTGATTTCATGTTCTATATTCATTGCCCCATTAGGTTACCTTTTCTCAGTGCTTGTCCTTTGTTTCAGTTTTCAAGGAACCTTAAGAAAAGCTTTTATTTTCTCCAGACATATGCATAGAAAAGTTGTCAAATAATTTGCCCTGTTTTTCAGGTTGTTGATATATTTCTGCTCAAGTGGAGGTATCTGTTTCTGATTTATTAACATTTGATCCCCTGGTTTCCTGCCATTGATCAAGACTAATACTCAGCTCAGCTGATGAGTTTTATATGAAATCTGATATTGCAGGAAGAGAGAAAAGTTAGTACCATTTTTAATATTATTGTATTTCAAGATTTCAGGACCTCAACATGCACAAAAAACACCTAACAATATTGGGCAACATTTATTTATAACCGTGTTTCCCTAGGATATTTTTTTGAAGTAAAACCTGTATTTATCAATAGAACAGATGTTTGCTCGGTGTCATTCATATCCTGTAAACTGTATATACATTTACACCCCACCGTCAAAACATGGTTTCACCCTACTACTGACCGTCTGTCTGCCATTCAATCTCTAGTTAAGTCACGGTCAATAAGGTCAACTCTTTGGCAACATCTGTATTTGATCAGTTCACACAAAATAGGAGCCTTCCTAATGCCTGACTACCCTGAAGTATTTTAGGGCATGAAGAGGCAATGTATTACAATAGTTGATTCACCACTGCTGCAGACTCTGCACTTGGAAGATTTTGCCTCCTCTGAGGAACCGAAATGTGAAGATTAAAATCCTTTCTAGCAAAATAAATCTCTGAAATGAGCAGGTTTAGCAGTGGCATAGTTCCTAGACTGACAAGAAACGTTTAGCAGTTTTTCTCCCCAAGTCCCTGGTCCCTCGGTGTAGGGGTTTGAATTTGTGATATTTTATATTTTAACCCTGTTCTGGACATGGATTATGTTTAACGCATGTTTAGGTTGTTGCAAAGATGAGAAATAAAGTCAGAGGAAATAACGATCTGCTATTTTACTTCGAAAACCAACAGCAAGGATTAATGCAGCCAATTGTTTCTCATTGGTGTTTCCACGCTCGGTACAGGCAGTACTTTCAGCGACTCGGTGTACTTTCCTCCAGATGGGTGAATGCAAATTCTTCCCTCAAAGAAAGCAAAATATTCTGGGTGGAAGCCTGGCCCCACTGAAGCTGATGGAAAATACACTGGCAAAACTGAGAGACAGGATTTAACCTGGTGTTACCGGTGCATTCTTTCAACGTTTGGAGCTATCTTAAAGTACTAGGTTAGAGATTTGATTCTAAGTGCAGTCGGAGTGTTGCCACTTTATTATGTTCCTAGTTTTAGAGCAAATGAGAATAAAAGCTGGCCTCTGGGAATGGGATCATGGGACTTGTTCTCCTTTTTTTTTTTTAATGTTTGCTTTAGGAACAAAACATTTGACGCCTGGGAAACTCCAAAAATCAGAACCAGTGGCCTGAGATGCCTGTATGTTTTGGCATAGGGAGATTTGGAGCTGGCTAGAGATGAACATGCACTGATAAATAGTGCCACCAATGCTCTGATTATACTGCTGGTCTTCTTGGTTGTATTCAACACCAAGGAAAGCCTGAACACCAAAATGGTTTCTCTCTGCTGGGTGTTGGCAAAATTTGGGTAGGGCAGTGAGTGGTCCTTAAAATGGGACCAAGCTGAGCAGTGCCATGGGCAAGGGGTCACCATGAGATTTTTTTGGGACTCTCCTAATAGGAAGACGGCTTTTTAAAATATTTTTATGATGGGTGTTTAGTTCACAACACTGCTGCTTAAAAATGAATGGATTTGTTTGTTCTTTTCAAAAATAATCTGGTTTTGTTTACTTTCTGTCATGCTGAATTTTCAATGGAAATGTTTGACTGAAAAATGTATCAAGGAGCAGTTCAACTAGTTCAAATGAAGGAAACTGGGAACAGTAGGGATGAAATTTGAAAACACCTTGAAGCAGTGAGATCAATGCATTACCTGAGTCTGTTTTCTGTGTAATTTTAGGTCTCTCAAGAGCCCTGGAAACCTCAGGGGAAGCTTGCCCCAGGTGCATGAGTTTGGCTGGGGGTTGTTCACGAACAGCAAATTCAAAACCAAGCTAAATACTGGGGATGATGGAATGGCTGGTGCGAGATACTAGCTGTTGTGGTACACAGCAGAAAATGTGGTTGAGCTCTTATCTTTCCCTTTAGCATTACTTGTATAACCCTGGTAGAATTTTCTAATACTTATTACAGTGTGTTAAATACGCCTTAGGTTCCCCCAGCCTATTGTTTTGTCCTATAAAGCTGCCTTAATATTTCTGTTTAAAGAATACGATATTACATCTGTTCCAAATTTCTTTATTAGGAGTAACTGGGAAATCATTCTACCGTGGCCATGAATTTCAGTAGCACAACTTTTTGATCCTTTAAAAGATGAGGGAGAAGTACCCTGAGATGCTCTTCTGATTAGTCAGAAAAAGATCCAAAGCCTTACAAATATTTCAGGGTTGTCTTGTCAGAGTAAAGGAAACATAGTTTTCTTGTCTTGGAAATGGACTGTTACTGAAATATAAATATTAAAAGAAAATTAAATGACAAATTAGCTGCAGTCAAGACAAATGCCATCAAAGTCAACAGCAATCTAGACTTTTACTTCACTAAAACCTGCATTCAGTTCTGGTCAGGTTCAGCCAGTTGTTGTCTCTGCAACTGATTGCTGCATCAGGCTCTGGGCCTCAGGGGACGTCACCTCTGAGTTGGGAATGTGTGGAAACCAGATGACTCATCACAGAAAAGATTTCCTTTACAAAATATCCAAAAACCAGTAGTCTAAGAAAATAAGACAGTTTTCAGTATATAAAACTCACTGAAGTATTGACAAATAGTCTGCTGAGGTCTCCGTCTTCAAATACTTTCAAATTGGCTTGATTGCTTGGTTAAAAATGAGAGATGCTAACAAGATAATAATGGAGGCTGGGAAATGGACAAACTGACAGTTTGTGTCACATAGAGGATATTTTCTGGGTTTTCTTACACATTTTCAATAAAGCACAGAGGGAGAGAAAAGGTGCTGGACAGTTTTAATAAAAAAGAAGGAAGTCACAGGCAGTACTAGAGCCCTATTTTCAGAGTCCTTATTCCCATACATATGAAGGAGCTGGAAGCATCAACGAAAACAGAGGTAATAAAAGTGGAAGTAGAGTGATTAAAAATATAGAGTTGGAAAATAACAGTGACATTCATGGGAAAATGTAACCCAGTACACCCAGGGAAATGTAATTTGAAACACAGACATTCAAAGGGAGGGAGAATCCTAGAAAGCAACAATGCTGAAAGAGACCTCAGGGTCAAATTAGACATGAATTTGCAATGTGATCTAACAGCATGACCAGCCAGTGCAGTTGTGCTGTACAGAGACGCATATCTGGGAGCTTGAGGGTCTTCCTCGTTCCTGACATGGGTTTGACCGCACCAGGAGCTGGGTCTCTGGTCACTGGGAAGGAATTGAAAACCGGGAAGAGCTAAGGAGAGAGGAGAGAGTGGACTGACACGGAGTGTCTGTGGGCAGAAATGCAATAAAAACACCACTCAGCACTTTTCTAAGGCTTCAAACCCTGAGGAAGCACCTTCGTGTTGGATCTGAAACTTACGGGGTTGACTGCTGTGTACCTTCTCCCCGTTCTTGGAACCATCCCGATGTGAGCCACAAGGCTGTCCAAGACTTAGAAAGTCAGCAGATTTGGGTCTCTGTGCCCTCAGCTGGCTGCTCACACTGGCTGGGAGCCTGCAGACGCCCGTGCAATGGGAAGGCTTGGAGGGACCTGCAGAAGCTGGCACTGACAAAAAAAAGGTGCAATCGCAACTCAGTGGTGTTTACAGACCAGTAGGAAGAATCATAGAATCATAGAAAGCTTTGGGTTGGAAGGGACCTTTAGAGGTCATCTAGTCCAAACCCCCTGCAGTCAGCAGGGAGATCTTCAACTAGACCAGATTGCTCAGAGCGCCATCCAACCTGGCCTCCACTGCCACTCTGGGCAATCTGTTCCAGTGTTTCACCACCCTTGTGGTAAAAAATTTCTTCCTTATATCTAGTCTAAATCTACCCTCCCTTAGTTTAAAGCCATTACTCCTTGTCCTGTCACAACAAGCCCTGCTGAATATATTTTCCCCATCTTTCCTATAGGTCGCCTTCAGGTACTGAATGGCTGCTAGAAGGTCTCCACACAGCCTTCTCTTCTCCAGGCTGAACAGCCACAACTCTCTCAGCCTTTCCTCATGGGAGGGGTGCTCCAGCCCTCGGATAATTTTTGTGGCCTCCTCTGGACCTGCTCCAACAGATTCATGTCCTTCTTGTGTTGAGGGCTCCATGGCTGGACGCAGGACTCCAGGTGGGGTCTCACCAGAGCGGAGCACAGGCGCAGAATCCCCTCCCTCGACCTGCTGGCCACACTTCTCTTGATGCAGCCCAGGATATGGTTGGCCTTCTGGGCTGTGAGCGCACATTGGTGGCTCATATCAAGCTTTTCATTCACCAATACCACCAGGTCCTTCTCCTCAGGACTGCTCTCAAGCCCTGCATCCCCCAGCCTGTATTGATAGCGGGGGTTGCCCTGACCCAGATACAGGACCTTGCACTTTACCTTGTTGAACCTCATGAGGTTCACACAGGCCCACTTCTTGAGCTTGTCCAGGTCCCTCTGGACGGCATCCCATCCTTCTGTGTGTCAACTGCACCACTCAGCTTGGCGCTGCTGCTCTTCTTGCAGTCACCAGGAGGGTGTAGGCCATGTGCTGCTCAGCCAGAGGGAGGTGTGCTCTCCTACAGCTCAGGATCACGAGGCTGGGCTGAGGGCCTGGGCAGTCTCGCACACCCCTTCTGCGCCGGCATTGCCCCTGCAGAAGTGACAGGAGCTAGGAGCAGTGAGGGACTGTGCGAGCAGGTGTCCAGCTCCTGGCCCCCATGCCATGGCTGAAATGCATTTCATTTGGCAATCTGATTAAACATCATGGTCACGGGGAGCAGAAACAAAAATTAAAGACTGCTCCCTTCCACACTTTCCCAATAATTGTTCCATGAATAAATGGGGGAAAAAAAAGGTTTAAATTCTGGAGTGAGCATGCAAACCTGTACCTCTCAGGACAACTGCATCTAAAATGGCTCGTCAGTTTGCAGCTGTTGATAAACATTTGGAGCCATATTCTCTGATTTGATCAAGTGACTCTGATGAAAGTCAGGTGTACCTGGAAAGCACATATGGAGAACTGTCACCTCATGCATGGACAACTACCGCCTTCACACCTCCCTTACCCAGGGTCTCTCAGGTCACTGGTCTCCTAGAGGAACCTAGAGAAGCCCTCTGACTGCAATTGCTCTTCCCAGATTGCTCCGGCGGCAGCAGCAACATAATGCCTTGTCACATCACCTGCCTGTGGACAGGCTGCCCAGCCAGGGAGAGGGACAGCAAGGCACTGTCACAACGGTTAGGCCATGGATTGCAGCATCCTGCATGGGAAAAAACAGTTCTCAGAACCTTGGGGTTTTTGTGTTACCAGAAGATTGAAAATATTTGTTTTTCAAAAGCATCCTGTCAAAGAACCTAAAATAGAATAAAGCCGCTTGATATTTTTAATCTAATTTTGCCTCTTGGTTTCTGGTGTCTTTATCTCTATCAGTAGTAGACATTTGGCTATGCAGAAAAAAAAAATGGGAATGCTAGTTGCTAACTAAAGCCATGTATGAAATTGTGAAGGATAGTTTAGAATGTCAAATATCCTTTTCTTCAATATGACTACACAGGTCTTAAATGTAAGTTTAGACACGTACAATGTAAATTTCTAATACTGTCTATCAAAATTTTTCCATATGGATGAGTGGATGATGTTTGCATATATGGAAGCTTAAATAATATCCCTCAGACATCACTGCAGTTAATAAAATTCCAAAGGAGGCTACATATTTTAGGTCACTGAGGTCTGGTGAGAGGAATTATTGTGGGCTGACTTTGATCTTACTGTTGTTATTAAAAAAAGTTAACAGTTTGAAGCCAAGCTGCAGCATGATAAGATTTTTTATGTGCAGTCAAGTTATTAAGAAGGTGAAGTAATATTTTGTCCAGTAGATGGCCACTTATCTGATAGCACAAACTGAAAAAAAAGTCAGAAACATTTTTGCTTTGCCTTGCCTTCCCTTCCCTACTCTTCCCAAATAATATTTTGTGCCAGGTCCTCCCTCTAGCAAAATGCATTCACGTACAACCCTGGGTGTGACCAACAGCATAATTTGTCAAGAGCTCTGTAAATTGCAGCTGTTTCTCCACTTATTCCATCTTTCTCCCAGCTTAAAGAGAAGTTAATTAGGTGATTGTACATCAAACTCAATGTTTTGAATAATGTTTTTTTGCTATGGTTGATGATTTTTATCTAGAGAATATAATAGCTAGTAGACGGGAGAAGAATAGTCAGCTATTATCAGTTTCTATACAAGTGGTATATCCTATGATTGTCTGACAAATTTAATTAGGATAATTCACCAGAAGACTAATTAAAAACCCAAAATAGTTTGCAGTAGGTCCACCAGTTTTAATCTCTACCTTAGAGATCACATTTCATTCTGTCAAGCAACAGTATTTAACTAAATTAAATGAAATCCCACTCCATTACTGTTGAACTGAGGAAATCTTAGCCAAGTTTATTTTTCTGCTATCCAGGCAAAGAGTCCTAACTCGTCTCTGCAATGCATTTTCTGGAAAACAATGTCCAAAAACTCCAAATAATATTTTGCACTGAGTGTGAGCAGCTGAAGGACAGTGGAGAAGCAGAAAGGAATAAAAGGGTTGCAGCCACCTAGTCCTCCCCAAGCACTGTGCAAACACAAGCTCATTACTCCCCAGAAATGATGCAAAGACCTAAACAAGCAGCGCTGCTAGAAATGGTGTTCTGGTAGTTCTGTCTGCTTTTCGTTTCACCTAAGACCCAGATCTGCATATTAAGCAGTCCTTTTAGCTCAGTCCCCAGGTCACACAGGTCTGCAACCATGGCACTAGCCGCATTATGTCAGGAAGGGTTTGGGTTGGCACGAGGGTGTCTGCCTGTCTTGGGGACTCGGCGGCTTTGGGCTGGCTTGAATTAGCTATCTGTGCTCTGGGTTTTGGGGGTCTCTGGGCAAAGTGTGTCCTATTAGCCAGGGAGGCACATCACTGGTTGAGGACCAAACCATTTTCTCCCTCCGGATCTGCTGAATTGCTCCTCACAGGGCTAGACTTTGGGACAAGATACAATAACCCACCTGCAGTGGCCAGGGGAGCCCAGTGCTGCCCACTCTGTGTGCAGTGGGGACAGTCAGAGCGGGCGTCTGCCACTTGCCCAGTGCCGGAGACGCAGTCCAGCCCAGCACCCAAGCAGAGCTCCGTCGGGTTTCCAGTGGTTGATGTGAGGAAAGGGACAGCTCTTTCGGGGGGCAAAGGTGCTTCATAAGGTAAAAATTCAATGAGTCCACACCGAGTTTCTGAATCTAGTTAATTTTAGTTATTATCCTAACTGCTGAGTCTCCTGCTAATTTCCCTGGTATTCCCAATGCCATCTTCTGCAAATTACCCTGTGTGAATTACTCTGCCTGTGCCCTTTTGACTTTAATGAGATGCTGCACGGGGAGAAAGGTTGCACTCCTCAGAGCAGCTGCAAGCTGAGGTGCAAGGGATGGATCACGAGTGTGACTTTTTTTCCTTCTTTAGTTGCAGGAAAGGCAGGACACCGTCACTGTGGAGGCCACGTAATGGACAGAACGTGATGTATCATCGTGCACCAAATGATCGGGGGGAAAAAAAGTAACTTCTCTCTAATGCCAGACAGAAGCACAACAAGAATAAAATACAGCATCTTTCCAATTTGTTTTCACTGCCCATAAAATGGGAAGAAGATATCCACCATACTGTTAGTGATCTAAAGGTTATTTCCCTGACATTTGCAAAGGGCTTTATGAGCCCCATTTAGAAAATTTTGGAGATGCTGCAGCTGTTTTACTTCATCTCTGTGTTTATCAGCTAGAGTACTTTTTCTTGTTTCTTTCTTGGATCATCCTAGGCACAAACAGCATATCAAGGTAAAGAACTGTGAAGTGTTTTTAAATGAAAATCTCAGGAGTTTTGAACTGTTGTCAAGATTTTCAGGGCCCAAACTGCCATTTCAAGAGTTTCAATATACTGCCTTAAGAGGTAAACTTTTATTTTGATATACAGATGCTGTTAAGTCACCCCTGCCACAAGAAACACCTTGTTGTCCTTGAAGAGCAACTCAGGTAGACTACTGTGGGAGTGTGGCCGCCCCACCACCTCCCAGTCCAGCTCCCTCGAGCCCTCTCATTGTGAGGAACGAGAATGGTGCCCCCATCTCCAGTCTTGCTTTGGGCTTCTGGGCAGCTCTAGAGAGGAGTGTGGCTTCAGGCACAGGTTCAATGCCTTTTCTCCACCAAAGGACCAAACCTCATCTCCAAGCCCATTTACAAAGAGGAGCCTGTATTTTTATTTACAGTATACTGCTGGGAATCCATCTCTGAAGTAAAGGACTTGGTGAGCAACACATGGTCAGACAAGATCAGGAGCAAAAGCCAGATAGTGCCATGCAGTGGGACCAAGGGTCAGGGTTTGAAGGTGTACTCTCATTAGCCCATGGGGTGATAAGATACTTGCAAATTTTTAAAGATCTCTCTCCAAATGCTTCACCAGTACTTCTGAACCTTTTCCACACTGCGAGATGTTTTCAAATTAGGAGGCATTTGCAGCCTTCCTTCCCACCAGGTGGAAGCAAGAGGGGAGTTTGCCATGGTCTGTGAGAGGTCCAGTGGGGTGACTGCTATTTAATGTGAGTTACAGCATCGGATGCCTGAGTGCCACAGGAAACTGTGAGAAGACAGCCTGTTTCCACAGCCAACTTGGGAATGTAAGGGCTTTCAAATTTTCTGTTGTTGCTTTTGAACCAGTATTTGTTCCTCAGTATTTTGTGGTCTGGTCATTTTAACCTGAGTATGGAACTGACTCCTTTTCCCAAACATTGAACACAATATTGGTTGGTAGATGATGAGATTATTGGGGGTATTGTTGCGCGATCGATCACCAGATTTTATCAAATGGTAGAAAAATTTAAGTTGGGGGTGATTACCCTGCCTAGGTTGTTTTGTCTTCTTAGCAGCCTGTTTTCCTTTGATTCACTTTTCATACTGAAGTTCCTCTTTCCTGTGCAAATCCTTCATTTAAGTTGTTTAAAGTATTTCACTTATTTGTTTTTTTGCTGTAAATTAGTTCAGGAAACATTGCAGTTCTTGATAGACTGTTTTTTCTCTCTCTGGAGCATTCTTTTGAAAATCAGGAGGAAAATAATCTCCTGCCTTCTTGGTATATTCTGAAAGTACCGACTTTTCGGAGATTACTTAGGATATGCTTTTTATTAATAGGATCAGGAGAAGCAGCTTCCTAGTGACTCGAATTTGTGGTTTTATCTGAAAGTATTGTTCTCACTAAAATCTCTCTAATAGCATGTTAAATTATAAAAACATTAATTAGATCATTAGATAAATGGACATTAATCCTCCAGCAATATGTAATGCACCCTTTGGTGTACCCTGCTTAGGAGCTTTAGGTCTATCCAGCATTTCCTTTTCCCCAAGTATGTTATTTTTTCAATAATTAAAGCAGGTATTTTGCTGTGTTTCTTCAGTGTTACTGCAGGAGAATAAGGTTCTAGTTGAGTGGAAGTCACTAAAAGAGCCAGCTTCCAGGGCATGAAACCCTTTCATTTAAAGGGCCAAAGGTCGACTCAACAAGAAGTTGAGTCATGCCAAAAGCAGGACAAGTGTGTCCCCTGGGAGAGAGCAAGCAACAGTAAGCGGGAGAACATCACAGAGAGGAATTCTCTGCCTTGGGAAGGTGTTTTGGTCTGGAGCGCATCATGGGTAGTGACAGATCACCAGAGCCTACTGGATTTTCTTAACCAATGCTAATCTTTCGCAAGTGTGGAAATAGTCATTAAATTATCTTATAACCTTAAAGCAGTTCATATTCAGATTCTGGACTTTCTAGTGTGTGTTCTCTAATTAAAACCAGCAAAATTGGTAGTACTAGTTACAACAACCTATCATTATTGTATTTTTCCAGATGTCTCCAGTCAATAACAGTATCGGAGGTCACATAGATTCCAGTGTGTGTATTTTGCAATCATTCATCTTTTTTTTGCTTTGTAGTATTAAACAAAGCATATGTGCACTGCTTAGCACAGAATTATTTGATGATCTGGAGAGAAAGAGGAAGAGAGATATTAATGGGATTTGGTTTTATAAAACCTTTTGAGGGATTTCTGTTTGTTCACCTGGTGCTACTTTACCTCCAACCTGTCAGCATCATCTGCAAGAAAGTGCACAGGCACACATGCATGTATGTGTCTGTATCTATATATGTGATCAGGAGAAAAGGAACAAGATGACAGTACTTCATGGGGCTGCATCCTCCAAAGTACATGCATTAAAAAGAAAATTTACTTCAAAGATTTCACTGACTTTTTTTCTAATGAATACAGCAAAGTAGGTATATTATTAATTGAAAAATCAGAAAACTATGTAGTGCTGTATTATTTTTATGACCCTTGCACTGCATTTGCAATTAATATGGGATAATTTACTTGATTGTGCAAAGGTGAACAATAAACACCTCCACACAATGTAGGCTGTGGCAATACAATTTTTACAAAGGTGTTATGAAGGTTTTAAGAAGTGCTGACTGCAGATTGCAAATGTGATTGACGGTTGTGGGTGCAAGACACGTGTTTACAGATAACGTGAGTAGCTGATTGTATGCTCTCATTTCCTACTGAGTGCAGGCTCCTTCCCTGGGACATGCTCCTTCTGGCTGTTTGAGAGGTTTCTCTCGAGGAAAGACCTCTACGATAACCCAGAAACCCGAATCAGAGCTTGGTGATAGGAAAATGCTAACAGATAATCTTAGATCATGACCTTCAGGTTTTACAGTACCTTGAGACATGCTATACCACAACCAGGTGTTTGGAGGTTTATTTTGTTTTTGTTAATCACCCAAAAGTGTGAATGCTCATTCTGCAGTTTATGTGACCAGACCTATACCTCCTTGGTCTGGATATTGGTCCTAAAACGCCATGGAAACAGACTTTCTCATAAGATTTTTTTATCTTAACCCATTCTGCCTCAGGTTTTCTCATCTTGCAATCAGCCATTAACCAGTCAGTCAGTTATTAAAACAAAAAACTCTCCTCTTCTTGTCCAAACACCAACAATAACGCCTGGTAACATTCAGCAGACTTCAAGCTGTAACCTGCCAGTGCACTCCTGTTGTGTAATGCATTCACACATTCCCAGCAGATTTTAATTTACTCTAGCAATGCCTAGACTAATTCACACACAGCACATTGTAATGCAAATGGACTGGTTAAAATAGATCACACATCTCTCTTCCATCTCAATTTCGTCTAATGTATCATTGCAGCTTATTCTGTAAACTGTTGAAGCCATCTTCATTCAACTGTAAACTAAAGAGACTAGATGTCTATCAGACGAAACCAAAACAGTTCTTGATTAATCACAACCTCTTGACCTAATGAGTGATAGCTGTGTTAAAAATGTTGTCATTATCTAAATGGAGTACTGAAATGTCCTGCAGATTCTAAGCAAATTGACTCTCCTCTATTTATAAACAGCACTGGAAGATGAACTCCTGGGTTTATACTGGAAAAGGGACATCATTCATTTTTATCCAACATAGCTGCTTTTAGTGATATTACCCACACACGTGGGTTTTAGAAAGTCTTAACTATTGAAGTGGTTTATGTGCTTTTAAGACTAATTTTGAGGTTTATGTGTACATTCATCACACTGGAGCTCGGTGCTCAATATCTACCTAAAATGCACAGTACTAACAGTACATGTTAAAGCTCCTTCTTAGGCTGTCTGTTAGATGCTAAACATCATTAGCAGTAGATACGGAATTCTGCCTTTCCAAAGTTTGTAAAAATGTTATTTGCTGTGCTGAGGGCATTTTCCCAACATGTAAAATGCGCATCTCTGTGTGTGCATGACAAAGTGATGACTCTTTGAAAAGCCAGTTTTTAAAACTACACCTTGCCAGTTTTTTTGATGAATAATCTGGTCACATGCAAGTAAAGATGCTGTTCTAGAAAAAAAATCAAATTATATACAGATTTTTTTCCTATTGCTTTTAAAATATTGGCTGTTTCTTTCTACATGTTGTTCCAATGAAGCTTTGAGAGAGAATAGGCCTGGATTGCACATGTCCCTGATGATTTACAATTCTTCTCTTCCAACAGATGCCTATTTGTTATGATATTACTTTTAATTCCTAGCAGGTAGAGTAGTTCTTATTCCTATCAAAAAAAAAAATAGAAACTAGTGTACAACTAGTTCTGCTGAGAATAAACATGAGGTCAGTCACAAGTTTCTTTTCTGGTAAATAATCGCAACATAACGTAACTAAAAAAATCTCTGTCAGCAAAATGAATAGCAAAATCCATTCTACATTTGTAAATTATAGATGCTATTCATTGTAGGGTGAATGAAAAGCATTCAATAGCAAAGGCAGCAAGCCTTTCTTAGCCTGCATGGGTCAAGCAGGTGGATCTGCCATTATGCACAGGGTCCCAGAGCAGCACGGGTAGGTGTGTTGTGCCCCTGGCATGGCTGCCATAGCTTGTTGTACCAGCCCTGGGGGCAATCCCGCTGTACAGCCTAGGCTTGGGATTGGCTTTTTTGGGGAAGATGCTGTGAAGCGAGCTACAGCATCCTCCATCCCACCAACACAGTGTGCAGCCCAGAGTCAGTAGGAGCACCAGGATTTAAAGCCTCTCTCTCACCTGGCAGTGGAGTTAGAGATTAACCCTTCACCAGGAGCTCATTCACAGGCTGAAGAAGACTTTCCCATTTCTCCCTGATACTTTTTTTTTTTTGTATGCCCGAGGATGGAGTTAGCTTTTTTGCTATGGCTTGCCCTGAGGCTGCCTGTTGAGGCAATTATCCATGATGACCCCATAATCCTCCTTTGAGTTGTTGCTTTGCAGGATAAAATCTCTCATCCTTTGAGAAAAGACAGTATTCCTCAGTCTCCAATCTAATACCTGGCATTTAGATGTATGAAAATGCACCCTGCCAGATCAGAACCATTTAACCCAATGATCAACCTCACCCTGCAACAATAATTTTTCTTTCTCAGTAATTTTTGCCTCACAGATCTCTAAATTTTCTGTAGATTTTGCCAGCAAGGACTCCACAACACTGTTCAGGCGTTTCATATAAATACCAAATAATGCTGAACCAAGAGCTGGTCCTGCTGGAATCTCACTGGGAACATTGTCTGATATTTCCTTATTGTCAGCCACACTTCAGATATATCTGTAATCCTGTTTTTAATTAATGTAACCTGTGATTTTTAATCCTAATGTCATGTGACACTAAATCAAATACCTTGGAAAAGTCAAATTATACTATAAAAATTCAGTTGTCTCTTGTAAGTAGAAGAAATTTCATGAAGAAAGGAAAAAGAAATAACTATCTGACAGGACCAAATTTCCATGGGACCATAATAAATAACGTTCATCTTATTTTTGTCTTTAATTCTGTGTTGAACCACTGTGGACCTTTCCACTCTTTCATTAATGATAACTCTTCTAAAATTCCTCAGGTCTAAAAACATCTGTCTGTAGCTGCTTTAATATTTAAATTGCTCTAATATTAAATATTTCCAGTCTTCTGGACTCCTGAAATACTTGCCACATCCAAGTTCTTTCAGTGGTTTTAAGGAATTTAGCTAGTGCTCCTGGCTAGCAGTGTACCAGGAAGTTGGAATGAATGATTTGAAAGTCCCTTCCGACCATAATTTCTATGAAATCTTTGAAGCTGACTTTGGCAATATTACAAAGGAAATCTGTAAGGAATGATGAACCGTCCTTGACCAAGACTTCTCACTGCGGTTGTGACTGCAGCATGAGGACGCAAAACTTTATGCCTTAAGATTTTACCTTCACCATAGATCTTTCTTGCAGCCAAAACTATTCTTTATAACCTTCCATAGCATCACTAGAATTACAAGGCAAGAGGGAATTTTATGTGATTTGTTATACTAGCCTTCACAGGTAAAACTAAGTTTCACATAAAATTAGTTTCATGAGGTGCATTGTTTTACTTTATCAGCATAATAACATGCTCACACTGCCCAAACTTTAATGGTCTTTGTTTTGTGTTACAGTATTGTTCCCTTATGGTTACTATTGCAACATACTAATTAGCATTAGAAAAGAGAAAGAGTTAATTGTTTGCTCAGAAATGAAATTAATTACCCTTATTTTTTGTTATTTATATCTTTATATAGACTAACAATGTAATAATATTATATATGTTATATGTAACATGTCATGTGATTATGTATATGCAAATACATAAAACACATATTACCCACATAGGTATATAGCATATGTTATACATATATCACACGATGATAGCTATTAGCTACTCCAAGGATACACTGATGTTGCTGTTCATCACGTATCTGAAGCTTGAAGAAATTTTCCTGACCAAGCTCTGACCAGGTAGGTCAGGGAAGGGCAGAAGCTTCTGCACGGACTTTGAAAGACTACTGACTTCTCTGCAGAACTGTTCAGCTACCGATGTACATAGGAATTCAGCAGTGCTTGGCTTCTATGGGAGAAGCCATTGCAGTATAGAGGTGTGAGGCTGTTTTGCCAGGGTCCATTGTCAGGGGCGGGGGACTGCTTATCTGCATTGGCTTAACCAAACCTCATGGCCTGGTCCTTTCATGAGCTGTGCTTGCCCCCAGGAAAGGTCCTCCTGAAACTCAGCTCAAGTTCTAACATTTCAGGTTAATAAATGGGCTGACGTCTGGTCCCTATTTTTGCATTCTGCTATTAGCCAAGCCAACAGAAATCTCGCTGGATCAGTGAATATCGTATTGAACCAGTAGTAGATAATTTCTAGAGGTACCATGAGCATGTTTAGATGATCACACCTCACGTGGCATAATATGTCTAGTACTGATTACAGCTGTCACAATGCACTGAAAAATACACTGCCTTGCATTGTTTTGCTGAATCCACATGTACACTAAGTTAACTAGTCCAAGATGAAAAAGTACCAATGGTCAGCTTGTGATGAAAAAGAAAAATTCCCCAGACAAGGTAAAAACTTGACTCACTGGGAGAATGCAGAGTAGATTGTTGAAAGAGTTGTTAAGCAACTCCAGCTGAGTCCCAAAGCACCGCGTTCTTCCACAAGCTGCTCGGGTCAGTCTCAGGTAGCACAGGTGGGACAACTGCTCAAAGCAGGCTCCACGGAGCTGAGTCCCTCATTGCTGAGTAGTAATCCAGAGTCATGATAAAACTCTGCAGAGTCCAGCACTGATCTTGTGATTCCTATAGGCTAAGTAAAAGAAACTGGCCATGGCCTGCTTCCTTGCTGTCCTCAGAAAGGAGCAGCCCGGGCTGGCTTGAACATGTGCCACCGAAATCCCCTCCTCCCTGCTGCGTAAGCCGTGTTTCCCCAGAGGGGCCTCATCTCCAGAAAACACTTCTCACCATAGCACTCCCCTGTACCAAGCCTGGGCATTGCGTGGGCACTGGTCAAAAGAGCCTAGACCAATCCTGTGCTATAGACCACGCTAATAATTAAATACGTGGACCATTTTGGGAAAGTGGTTGAGCCCTAAATCTAATAGATAAGCTGTAAGACATAACCAGGCTTATTAGCCTTGTCTCACAGTTGGCCTTACTGGGCCTGTGTTGATGTTAAAGTTAATCCGGTTTCTGCCCTTTGCTCCGTGGTTCTCCAGGCTGAAGGAGCTCGGGTTATCTCAGGTGTTGCAACATCTGTAGGTTAGCTCTCTGAGAAGCCCATCCAGGATATGCAGTGCTTGGAAATATCTGAATCCAAATGGATTTTCAGGAGCTATCTTTGATCCAGAGGGGCCAGTGATGGGTTAAATTAACATCATCACACACTGTATATATTCCGAAATGTAGAAAGCACAGTGCCCTCCAAGCCTCTGAGATCTAGGAGTGTTGTGTGGAAGTCTTGATGGCTTCTGCACAAAGTTGCCTGGAGACTCCAGAATTTAACAGTTCATTCTTCAGTCTGCGTGAAAGAGGCCATATGGCTGGGGCATCGGTGCAGGGCTGGGCCCCAGTGGGCAACTTTTCCTCAGATGAGTCAGCTCTGTGCAGAACCAGGTCCGGAGCCCCTCCATGAGTGATGCAGCTAATCTGCAGCCTAGACAAATCTCTGAAAAACAACCAAGGGCTGAGCATACTCTGCTTCTTTGTAACTGATGCTTAATCTGTGCAAGACTACAAGACAGTATCAATCCCACTTGTCCATGTATAAATCTGGAGGAAATCCACTTCTTTAAGTGGAGTTCGAAGGCAGATTACAGTCTCTTCGCTGAAGCAGAGCTGGGAGAGTAGATCCTCTAGACATTTAGCTCCACTTTAGCTCTGTGATTTGTCTGATGGAAATAACAATCCAGGTACAGACAGTGGGGGTGAAGGGAAATCATGTTCTCTATTACCTATACATCTCTAATTTCAAGCTCCAATTTTTGGAAGTAAAATAATTTGCCCCCCACATGGTATCTGTTTCTGGAACTTATTATCTGCTTTGTTAAGTTCAGATAGCATTCAGATAAAGATAATTTAATTAGACATTTTAGTAATCATACATGCATACTTACTGCCACAGCAGGGGATGGCTTCTTCAAAAGAAAACCCTTCACGTATTACATAGGACAGCAGGTTTTCCCCAAAAGATTTGACATTGTGTGCACGCATGTGTATATTGCCTCCTTTTTCTCAAGAGTTCATATCACGTGGTGTTTCCCCTTTGGAGATTTTCATCTTGTTTGGGAATATCCCTACCTAGAAATACTTCCTGTGCTTGGGATGTGTTCCTTTGAGAAAATGCTTGTTTTACACTGATGCTCCACTTTGAAGACGGTGATAACATCAGAGGGGGGTGCCTCCAAACTAAATTTTCTCAAGTCTGGGAGGATATTTCCCTGAGATCGTGAGGCACACATGCAGAAGATATTTCTTTGGGAACCCGCCCATTGTAGAGGTGTCCTCACTCACTCTGCACTGCTTTGCAGTTTACAGTATCTTCATATTTTCCATTTGAAAATCCAGTGAGAAGAGCGTGTTTACAATAGTTCCATTAGGAATAGCTTGAGCAAGTGTTTAGTGGGAGACATCCAAAAGTAGGCGGGAAATGGCTTTATGGCTTGTGCCGCTGCTTAGTATTCTGTCTATTCTCGTGTTTGCAGATCTGTTTCAAACTTTGTCTGGCAATTAGAATCAATCTGATCTCCAATAGATAACCTAAATAAAATAATGGAAAATTTGCAAGACTTAGTTCTGCTGAACTTTGGAGAGATTAAAAGTTTTTATTTGAAAGTGAAATCCAGCTTCTGCAAATAGCTGTTACTTTGGAAAACAGCCACAATAAAACTGTTCTGTAAACTTTCCTCATGTTTTGAGTGCTCAAAATCTGTATCTGAATTTCAGACTGCAGTCAATATCTGGGTGAAAAAGCAAACGTGTTGTACCGTAAACTTCATAAAAGTGATTGTATAAACTTGAAACAACTTACTGAGGAGAAAACGGCTTGCAAAAGAAGCACAAGTGAAAATATTTAGGTTTGGCTGAAGTAGCTATGAGCTTGATCATTATATGTATACCATGCAAGTAAATAGCTTGTGGGTGGGTCTAAAGCCAATATGAACCTTTATGTGGAAAATACTGCCTATGTGGGTATGGAAAAGAGCCCACTTAAACTATAATTATACTGAATGTGTGCAAATGAAACACCCATGTAGAAAGCATTTCTTTTTTTCTTTCTCTGGGTGTGTTCTATGTTATTCTCACTGTTTTAGGACAGACAGGGTTATACTGTATTCATACTAATAGCTTGGAAGCAAACAGTATACAAAGTAAAATATCTTCTTAAAATATATGCACAAAATAACAGTGGACGAAAAAAAGTTGTGCAACTGAAGTTATATCAGATCTAACAGACCATTACAACTTGTTGATTCACTTTGCTGAGTAGGAGGCTTGGATTGAATTACTGACTCCTTTTTTAAATGAGTCAGCAAGATATTGTTTGAAAGAGAGACACTGGTGCATTGGGAAATCTGTTCACTTGACTTATGATTGTTGCGGGGATGGCATTTTAACCGGTTGATTTTCTCTGCAATAGCCAGTTGGGATAATGGGGCTGAACTCAAGAAATGCTGGAACTGGGGAGGTTTCATCTTTAATTCTCCCTTCTCACACCCCTCCTGCTCCCAGCACTCCCACAGCAGGATGAGAAAAGATCTGGTGGAGTACTTTCTGTACTGGCTCTGCTTTGGTTTTATCACATCTTGTGTTGCGGAAATCCGTATCTGTGATCTTACAGCAATTTCTGGCTGTGACACACAGTGGCTCGAATGGTCTGTGCAAATTAGTTCTGTTAGCTTTGGTAGCACAGGATCAGTCCCTTACCTGTGATTCAAGCCTGACTCTGATTTGTGCTAGGATTTGCATGAGCTTTACAGAGAACAGAAAAATCATGCAATGAATTTGGAGTAAACCTGCTAGGTTATAGGTCAGACCTCTCAGCCGAACTATGGAGCTGCGCTTGTCCAGGTGATGCAAGTCTCAAGTGTGGCACAAAGAGTGTGAACTAGCTGCCACTACACAGCAAGCATGGAAACCAGGGATGGGAAACCTCCCTGAGGTAACGAGCTTTACAACACCGCTTCCATTTCACTGATACCTCTTGGTGTCGCGCTAACTTCTGAAGGCAAAGATGTTAAGCACGCAGAAGCAGAAGTTACTACTTGCAGGATGTGGCCTGTACGAGTTACAAGAAATAATATTCTTACGTCCACTGCAGCACAAGCCTTTTAGTCCCCAGTTTCAGCCTCGCTCTGTAGCAAAGCACAGTTGTTATCCTCCACGTGAATGAAAGAAAAGATACACAACGCAACGGAGCAATTGCAATAGTGTCAAATAGTGGCATGATCAAGTAGGAGTCAAGCTGTGGATGAATAATATCTTATGAAATGCATCACTTGGCTGACTAATAGAGAGACCCTATGGCCATTATTATCCATGATGGCATTGGGTTTATGGTACTCCAGCCATTGCAGAAACAGCCCTGTATGTATGCTATTCCTTTCTTAGAAAACTACTGTAGTTCATTCAATGATTAGTTCCCCTTTTCAGTCAGTGGAATATTCCTTCTCACCTTTCTCAGATTTTGTGGAGGGTGCTGACATCTTACACGTAGAGTCCTGAAATCATTGCCTGTTCTCTGCAGTCTGTGAGGACATCTTTACCGGAACCGTGTTTTGCTTTTATTGCTTCCAGAATCTTTTATTTCTTATCTTTATCTGCAATTTTTAAAAACACTTAGCACCACATGCTACCTGCAGACTGATAGTACAGACATTTCACACTAATAACCATTTACTGAATTTACTTTTTGCACCAGTCCTGAGAAGTTCTGTCTCACAGATTCAAGAAGATTTAGGATCTTGTCTACTGCTTGATGACAATAACCACACTTGTTTATTGGACAAGCTAAGCTTTTGGGCAGACATTGCAGATACTGCGGCTCCCAGGTGTCTGGGAGATGCACACTCCACGCTAAGGAAAATGCAGTTCATGGGGGGAGTGCCAGTGGGCAGATTTAGAGAAAGTGTTTGCATCAGGGCCCATGTCACTCACACTATGTCACTGGATAGAGTTAAAAATTTCCTTTTTTGAAAAAGATGTCAAGTGTCATTCTTGTTTATGAAAAAAAAACTTGCATAGTGTACCTAGAGTGAATTCCACATCGGAATCTTTGAAGTCTGGCTATCTTCCTTGGACAGGCATATGGAAAATAACTTCTGATTGAACCGACAAAATGATGACAATACAGGCAAATACTCTGGCCTGTTCTATTCAGTAGGCAAAACTGTCATCCTAATGCTCCTTTCTGAGCTCAAAGTTTGCTAGCATGCTTGCATTTATCACAAAGCAATACATGCGATTAGTCAGAAGATAAAGGGGAAGAATTTAAAGGTGAATTCGATGATTCTATGATGGTTCTATGAATTCGGGAAAGCAGTAGCTCACAAGAAAGATGAAAAAAATGTTGGAGTGAGGATGACTATGGCAAAGCAGAAAGCAGTGAGATGTGTGCAGGAAATATGATGCAGACAGCTTTTATATTTGATTTGTAAATGGAGAACTGAAATGCTAGTCTCGCCCGGAGGAGACAGAATGATTCTTTTTCCCTTTATAGCCCTTTCTTTCCTCAAAACACAGGAAGCAAGTGCTTAGGAGAAGGAGAAAGAATTGTGATTGTAAGTGATTAGGCAAGAACAGGGCACTGAATTCATCATGGAGGACTCCACTCAACTCTTTGAAGTTATACAGACATAGGGTAACAGCGGTGAATGAAACCCAAGCAGAAGCAGCCTTGTCAATATTTCAGTTTAACATTCTCGTGTGGTTGCTACTGGTTCCAGATGGCAATTAGACATTGGAACAGAGTAACAGAGCAACAGAGCTTCTGCTTTTCCAGCAGAAAACAACTGCAGGATTTTAATGGGAACTTGCATTTCTACTGAAGTAAGTATGAATTCTGGCAGTAAGAGCAACAGACCCATATTATTTGCTCGTGTAAATTGGCAGCACTCTGATGGAGCTACAGCAATTCACACAATCTGAGATTCTGACCTGTTATAGTAGATTTATACAATAACCACCTCCTTGAGCTAAAGATTTCAGTATTTTAGAAGTGGCAATATTGTTGGCCGATCCACACGTGAGAAAAATGAGGAAGAGAAACTACAACAAAAAATTGTCCCAAAGGTCAGTTCTTGGAAGCAAAGTAAACTTGCTTTCAAAAGAAAATCAAAGGCATGGGCCAAAAAAGGACCTCTTCATCTGAACTTTCTGACTTGTTTTTGGTCTTTCTTCAAAGCCAAAAAAAGTTAACATAAAAGCTGATCTCTTCTTTTCTGGTTTGTTCTGGCTCTTATGCCACACCCTTCATTAGCAGGATCAGATTGCTATCCAGTAGCACACTAAAGCAATGTATCACATGTGGTTCTTTCCCTCTTTCTGTCCCTAGGAAGTTCTGAACAGATTTGCGTAAAAAAACTTCTTGATGTTTTATTACGTGTTTAGTAGAGAAGTAAGGTTGAAGGAGTTTCTTTTGCACTTGGAAGAGAAGTTAAAGAGGTATGTGGGATTTTCTGGTGTAACAAGCATTCCTTCCCATCCTAGACTGGTTTCCAAACAATCTGTCCCCCACCAATAGGTTAATTCTTCAGTGACTTCTTTTCGATACAGTCAAAATCCTAAAAAAAGTCAAAGATACAGATATGGACTAAGCTATTCAAGATGCATGAGCTCAGAAGAAAGTAACCGGGAAAATGGTCAGCTTTACAATAAGCACTCTAAAAGCTTGGCCCTGCCAGTTTTATGTGCAGAAAAGTGATGGTCCTGTAGCGAGTATCTTCACTGAAACTGGTGGCAGCAATTACGTAGGTAATAAATCCACGAAACAACTTGTGGGCATTCCTGCCAGTTTTGGTACACAAGTCCTCAACACCCATATGGCTGTATTTCCAAAATGAAACCTAACACAGAAAGACAAACCCAGCATGATCTGAGTTATGATGATCCAAGTTATTATGACACCAATCTCACCCTTAAGCCTTATCAGTATTTACAGTAAGTCACTATTCTCACCTGAAGGCTGCTTTCAAATAGGCATATGAATACATTGACAATCAACTATGTAATGATTTTACCCATGAAAAAGCAGACTGAGAATTCCAATCCTTTCTCAGGTACTTTGAACCCATGAGTTGCAGAGAGGTTCTCAAATACTAGGGAAGAGGGCATTCTCGGGGTCTCCTTTCACTGACTTTTTCACTTTGCCACCTTAAACATTAATTAATCCATACATGGAGACAGTGAAAAAGTACCTGTCACTTACTGGGTAGGGTACTTTTCAATGTGGGAAGAGTATCTTAACTAGAGCAGCAGCTCTGATCCAGGTCTCCTCACCTTCCTCAGAGTGACTCAACTGCTAGACTACAGAGTCATGCCCTCTCTCTTTCTCAATCATTGCTATGCAATATTTTAAACAAATTGGAGCAGCCTTCTCCAGAAGAAATAACAGTATCCCACCTACAGATACCTTCCAGATCATACCAAGGGTAATCTACTGGGAGAGAGGATCATTTTAGGCAGAGAGGTAAGAACCTGTATCTCCTGTACTTCAAGCAACTGCTTAAACCTCCTTTTGGGAAGGAAACAGAGGCTCTTTTGCCATCCCTTCATCCAGCCACATTTGAGGAGCGAGGGCCATTATGGTCACTTCCCACCAGGGGAGGTTCAGGACCAAGCATCCTCAGTTGAGATGGGAGCCTGCATCCCACATGTGGCCTTGGCAGGGGTTTCAGCTGGCCACCAGGCTGTTACCTACTCAAGGGTGTAGATTGTGTGAAACCTGGTGGTAAGCACCTCTCTCTCGTCAGGCACTGTTGAGGAGGTTCAGCCCCTAGTAAGAGACAATGCATTTTCCTAGATAGCAACATGCCTAAATATGTGACCATATAAAGCTGGGAAAAAAGATGCAAGCTATTACCTTTTCTCAGTGACCACATTATCTAATTTCTTTGCACAAACAAAAAAAGCTATTTTTAAACAAGCGAAAAGCAGCTTATGCCACCGAGGTGCACTCCTACTTTTAGTTTTTCAGCATCCTGTGGTAACAAGTTCCACAGGTTCACTGTTTATTGTGGGGTTTTTTTTAAATATAGTGGAAATATTTCTGTTTTCCCAGTTCTTTTCTTCCCAGGATGGGAAGAAGGACCTTGAATTTAATGCTCACGCAGGCAGCTCCCCACCACCCCAGCAATGCATAGTATTCAGATTAAAGGTTTAGGCTTTTTTACAGATTTGTATGCAGCCTCTTCTACTTTGTTTTCTATTCCTTTCTCAACAATTTCTAACATTCTACTCGCTTTTCTACAGCTGCTTAGCACTGAGCTGACATTTTCATTGAACTACCCACAAGAACTACCAGATCTCTTTTTGAGTGGTAATAGCTAATCTAGAGCTCATAACTGACTGTGGGCGATTAGGGTTCCTCGCCCCACGCGTATTACTTTGTATTTGTCTTTTATAAGCACTGCTATTACACCACGATCATCTATCAACCCTACAAAATCTCTGGCAGAATTTTTGCATCTAACACCAAAGTGTTTGAAAAAAGATTTTATTACTACTTTTTTTATGCCTTTAGTGTGTTGTTCCTTACAATCTTCTTGGCCAGCTTTATTATGAGTTACCATTTGACTTGCTAAACTTTATGTTCTTTTCTAGTTTCCTCATTGCTCTGCATGAGCTCTACTGTTTGAAGGATTTCTTTTTACCCCAATTATCTGCCCTTACTATATTATATAGTCATGCTGCCTTTTTTTGTGTGGTCCTTTAAGTTTTGGTTTCTGAGGGTTTTTTTGGGTACATAATGTACAATTACTCTGAGACTTTAATAGTGTGTATAAACATGGGATCTGCAAATTCTTATTCTTTTGGTTGCTCCTTTTAAATTCCATTTTAACAAGATTTCTCATTTTTATGTACTTCCCCCTTCTGAAACTACAATTTTGGCTGTTTGTTTCTGTAGGAATGTTGATTTCAAGTACTTTATGGTCATCCTTAAAGCGATCCTTCGTTTTGAAACAGGCCCCTTGTACTCTTTAGGCCTAAATAAAAAATTGCTTCTCCGCCCCCCATGGATTAGACTGCCAGTTGCTGCAGGAAGCAGTCATTCATGGTAACTAAAACTTTAGTCTTCTGCTACAGACCTAGCTGAATAGTTATCCTATAGGGATGCCTGAGGTGTTTCTGAAGGGCTTTCTGAGGAAATGGTGGACAGTAAGGCTCTCTGAAGCCAGAGGGAGAGTCCTGCATGATAGATAAGGCTTTCCTTTGGGCATTTCCCACTCATTCTAAGGCTGCTGCAGTGACAGATATCTCTTCCCTACGGTATGGGTTGTCACCTCCCCTCTGACTCGATTTCACTGAAATCAATGACGGTTGAGTTAACAACACAGTTTTGTGAGTCTCTGAAACCAGAGGAAAGCCAAAGTGTTTTGGTTTCAAGTTGTATAGTTAGTGTTTTCTAACTCTGTAGTTCTGTGTTGGGACTTTCAGCTTCAATGGATGGATGCACGTATAACACGCAGTGTGTTTCACCATAACTGAGTCATTTCTGACCCCACCGAACCCTACATATGAATTACTCCAGACTACTCTCAAATCACCAGGACCGCAGAGGAGAGCCTGTGAAGTGCTTGAGGTAAAGAACAGTGTTTCTTTACTAGCTTAAATAGATTGACTTTTTCCTGAAAAACATTATTATCAAAATCAAAAGAATAGTAAGTTGTTTCTTCTCTTATACTGTTTTAATCCCAAAATTAAGACTGTAATGTTGGGGAGGAAGAATGTTTGTATTGCATGATGTAGAGCAGACATCACACCAATTAGTCTAAACAAAAGCACAGTGATGACATATTACTGCTTTTACTTATTTGTGCTAACATCAGTTATTAATTTGAGACCTAAGCAGACAACATGCATATTCTTGGAGTCTGCTTTACTGCAGGGACTTTATTTGATACACACAACTATGAAATTCGCATAATGCTCAGAAACTACTGCCAAACAGCAATCAAGCTGTTGAAAGAACATGGCATATCCAATTGGGCATCTGCAACAAAAAGATTAATATTTTCTGTGTTTGGATATATGCTTGAACTGTGAGGATACCAGCGCTGTGCAAACTCTCCTGCATCCCATTTGCAAAAGGGCTCAGAAAATGGGTCTTGAAGTTTAGTGCCCAGGGGCTGTAAAGAGTCAGCCTGGTGGACAGGATGGCTCTCCATACCAGTCTTTGATCTTTCAATGTATAAATTCTGCTACTGCTACTCTGCAGAGAACTGTGGAAACGTTCCTTGTAGTGCAAGAATTATTGAGGACAGGGATGAGGAAGTAGGAAGCAGAGGGCAGTTCCTCTGAAAGGGTGGGTGCTACTACCTCTGTATGGTTGCAGAGCAAAAAAATGCCATTTACCTTCTCTCAGCCAGCAGAACAAGGAGGCATGAACTGAACTCCCAGTGTGAGAGCACTTGTCCCGGAATCATAGGGATTTCTGAAAAGTGAGCACACACTTAACATCTTTGGTAAGACTGCAGTTGATATGCGCTTCCTCTGCCAGTTGTCACTAACTCATTATAAATGCTGGCTGAAGCCTGGGAAAATTAGCTGGACACAAGCTTTTGTAATGAAATATTGAAGAAGATTTATGTGTCTTGATGTCTCGTATTTTGCACCGTTCTCTGGTACTGTCCTCTAGACTTAAAGATAGTCACTAGGCTATTATTTTTCACTTTATTAACAAGAACATCAAACAAACCTCTGACAACTTTCACAGACAAAACAAGTCAGCATGATACAGCAGGGCACAGGTCTGATTCTGGTTTTGTATAAGCAGACTCCTCCAGACTAGTCATGGAGCTTCTGGGATTTCTCTCTAAATTAACTTGCAGTATCTGTTCTCCTCAGTTTATTCTGCTGGAGCAATCTCAGAAGCAGGAATGACTGTAAGGGGTGACACATTACCTGAATAAGGCTTTACTTCAACTTGCATCCATGTGAGAGAAGGGGCTTGGATTGAAAGTGGAAAGGAAAAGGTGTTGATGAAGACCAGGATTCTGACGTCCTTTACCGCACCCCTCTACAATCAGCGGTTTAGAACTCTGAGTTCATGGGCGGACACTGGATTATTAGCAGTGGCTTCTGGCTCTTGAGCTGAAATCATTATCCTGCCTTGAAGTAGGCTGTGCAGATATTTCTTTTAAAAAATGGAGCTTATCAATAGTACCGTAGATACTAAGAGGCCCCAAAGTACTGTGGCTTCCAGCAGAGACATTATTTGGAAACTGGTAGATGGGCTCATTTTGGATTCATGGGCTCATTTCTCTTGATCTGCCTGTACATGTACACCAAAATATCTAGAGCAGTTTAGAGACCTAAACTGTGCCAAAGGCATAGAGAACTATCTGAAAACTATTTTAAAAATCACATATAAGAAGTAGAGAAACATTTTCTACTACATCATGGTCTTTGGAACTAGCCATGATAATAAAACATAAAAACTTCCGCAGCTTGCAGTTTTAAATGTATTTATTATTTGGTATTAATACTACCCTGTCCTAATAAATGGCTATATCAAGACATGTGCATGGTTAAAATTAATCACAACTGCATTGTGATTTAACAACTGAATGAGTCATAACAATCAAATTTTATTATTTTATCATTTCAAAACACAAATCAGGCTTATTGTAATTGAAATGATAATAGTTTTCCATAGGTATGTGCCAAAGTATGGATATTAGTTAAATCATAATGGTTTCCTTCTGACTTAGGTTTTTATTAAGGGTGCTACTTAGGTCTGATGCCTGCACTCGTTTTCCAGTCAGTCTTCAGAATTCAAAAGGAAATCAGCACGGACAGAAAAACTGAATAGTGAAGCGACCTGCCCGGGACTTGACTGCAGGTCCATGCTGACTCTCAGGTTGGCATCCAAATCCCAGACCCTCCTTGCTGCCTTTGTGCATGGCTTTAGAGGAAACTAATCATTGGACTCAGAGGTTTGGTTTCATGGGTTCCAATGGGAAGGTCTGAACGATAAAGGGGTTTTGGTTACACGGGAAGCCAGTGGCAGCAGTCAGAGGACAGCCTGAGCACCCTGAAATGTGAAGTCCGTGCTGGATGAGTAACACATGAGCAGAGCACCAGCACAGATACATGATTGAAGCTCTTGCATTTTCTTTATAAGAACAGGGCATACCTTCCAGTGACTTTTACACATCCTTCAGTATCACATTCAAGGACTCCAAAGACTAGATGAGCTCAGCAGCCGCAGTGGAGCAGTGGGCAGGAGAACAGGCCTGGGGCCATATAATTGTCAACCTCTGCATCAGCTAAAGATCTGCGGCACCTCGAGCCCAGTGTGGGAGTGCAGCAGTTAAATCTTTTGCTGAGCCTAGAGTCGTGTGGGTTGCAGCAGAAGACCAAACTGTGGCCTGCCAGTGGTACAGCATCTCTGGCTTAGATGCACTCAGTTGCAAAAATTAACAACATTAAAGCTATTTTGCTTTGGAATAGTATTAATGAAGAAGGAGATGCCAATAATGGTCCACAGCTGTAGAAAGAAGAGGTGGAAGAATCAAGATTTAGGTCAGTAAAATAAACACTGTTACCGTGACAGATTAACCTCATCCAAGTAACTCTTTGCTTGCTTTTTTCCTGGCTTTTTGCAACCATGAGGAAAAATGCCAACAGTTCAGTCTCACAGAGTTTGCAAACCACCTCCCTTCCGAACTCCCTCAACAAGGGAAAGAGAGGACATTCCTTCACCTCATTTGAGTAACAGGGTTTTTCTCTGGCAATAAGCTTCTTTTCTTCAGTGGAAACGAATACAGGTTCAGGTTCCTCCCTGAAGATAAGGTATTGCTCCCTGTGAAGCTCCAGGAGAGTCAGGAGTGAGGAGCTGTCACAACGGCATGGAAAGCATGAGCATGAGAAGAGCAGAGCTGGATCATTAGAGATCTGTGTAGAAACCTATAGTCCCTAGGAGAACTGAACATCCTCAGCTTTTGATCCACCCTTTTCAAGATTAGTCTTACAATATTTTTAATGGGTATCCATTCTATTGCTACATATAGGAGTGCAGTGACCCTTAAATGTCAGCATCTAACATTACGTTAATTCACTCTTAATGAAACTAAAGAGGGCTCAGAGAGTTTTGTGACCAAAGCCTGTTCACTAGAATCGCAGCTTTCATTAACTGACTTCGGAGAGATAAAATAAAATGAACTTTTTGAAATATTTTGATATTGGATACACTGATTTTGTGAGCAGCAAATCCCTCTGGTTCAGACCCCAAATAAGGCTTCTGATAATTAGGATATAAAATGAACGGTGAAATCCTATATGTCTAATATCCCTTCCTAATGCAAATCCAATTTGCTGCCAGGCCAAGCATTTTGATCCTACACAGCAAGGGAGTCTGCAAGTAAAAGCTTGCTTCTGAAAGATGAAACATTAGTGGTTATGCAGAATGGCCTTTCAATGCTGCACACCGCGTAGAAAGTTGAATAGATAAAAAATTAAAACTTACAGTTCTCTCATTGTTTTCAAAGGGTGAAAGGAAAATACATCAGTGACCAGGAAGTGCCAGATAGTAGGACTGGTGTTCACCTTGCTTTTTTGGGGCTGACATTTAGATACAAGCCCTGGCTAAACTGAGTTTTAAAGTCCAAACCTTGGGACCCATCATGAAAATCCACCACCACAGTGTGCCAAGTGGTCTGTAATCTTGATGGGCTCTTGGAGTTCAAAGTATCTTTTTTTTTCTGAAGATATTCAAGTATATATGGGAGTTGAACACTTAAGGTCACTGGGACAGTAACCTACACATATGTTTAGGAAGGGGAGCCATTGTCCTGCAGTTCTGCTTTACTGCTCAGTTACCTGCAGAGAAAAAAAAAACCCACACAGAATTATATGAAAACCCCACTGAGTGTGTTTGCTAGCATGTAAAAAATAGCTAATTAAAATAAAACCCTCTTGACCACTTTCAAAGACATGGACATAAACCATTACAAAGCATATGATATGTTAAATCCATAACCACAATACCTTTGCTGAAGATCAGATAGAATCAGAGAGGACTTCTGTGTCTAATATTAAACAAGCGACTGTTCATGTTTGTGGACTGGAGAAATTGTGCAAGAACAGTTTATCCATGTAAAAATATAGCCCGCAGATTGCTGCCAAGGACAGCAAGACCTAGTTTGATCTGGTAGGTAAGCCCTGATAACATACGCAAAGGGTAGCTTGGGGAAGCTATAAGTTTCATAGCAAATTTTTTGTAATTAAAAACTGCCTGAAGTTTGATACAAAGTAGAGGAGAATTTAGACATTAAAACAAAAAAGAAAGGAAAAGGGCAAAGAAAATAACAAACACTGCCAAGAAATAAATTTCTAATACATTCACAAAATCAAATGTACATTAATAGGAATTAATGATTGCAAAAATTGAAGAATGGGGAAGATTTTAGCCATGTGGCACTAGCTTTTGTCAATGGCCTCACTCACCTGATACCGCACGGATGGGATTTCAGCAGGACACACGTCTTCCCATTTCCACTGTACTCTTTCGTGGGCAAACGTTTTCTTTCTTCAGATGTTCAGACAAACAGGCCCCCAGAACCTTCGGTAAGAAAATGCTGCTTGTCCTTGTTTCCCAAATGTTCAGTCGCATAAAGAGGAGCAAAAAGAATATACAAAATGCCTTCTTGCCTTTGCTATTTCTATATAAGCATTTAAGGTAGATGACATGAGAACGCTCTCACAAGTGAGAGAAAAAGTGGGTTATGTCCCGTTCTGAATGGCAGGGTTATGTCCTCCAGAGTAGCTCCAGAGAGGCTGTACAGACAGCGAAAATACTCGACACAATGCTGCCCATTTTCATGGGATTTTCCAGAGAAGAACAACTACTTTTGAAACGTACTTGGGGAAGGGATCTAAATTGCTGTCTGAGAATGGCAGCTGCTGCTTTACAAGAGGAAAGGAGGTTTTTTCAGTGACTCCTTGCCTCACCTCACTTGCTTAGCTGTAAACTGGATTTGCTCGTGCTGATTTTTCCTTTTCTTTGCTTTTGTTTTGGTTTTGTTTTGTAAGGGGAAAGTATGAAAGAAAATACATGTATGGAGTGCACGTCTACATAGCTCCCCTGCTGTTAGCTGTGCTGATGCTCTGGCACAAAGGGCATAATGTCATGGGCTTCACTTTTGCCTGTTCAGTCCAGCACCCGTTGACTCCCAGTGTTCCTGATCGCTTTCCAGTTTGAGAGCAAGCTAAGAAAGAAGACAGGTGTAGGGCACAAGAAGGGTTTCCACGTACCTTCGCTATGCTCAGCACACTCACCTGGCCTCTCGCTGACATCGGGAGGAATAACTGTGCAAGGGGTTCAAAGAACTTGCTGATAAGGGGTTGGTTATATTTTGGTGAATAAATTATTGTCATTTTTCTAAGTCAGTGACACTTAGAACAACAAGCTGTGGACCTGAGGCTACACAATGTATGTCGCTTTACTCTTGCTGAGCAGAAGTAAGAAATAGTGGTCTCTAAATACATTTCTCCTCCTCTTCATTTCTTGACTTGTTTATAAGCCTGCCATCTTTTCTTAAGTACTCCTATGAAATTATCAGGCAAATAATTTTTAGTCTGTATGTTGTCAGTAAGCGGTAATCAAAATTTGAAACTGACTGTATAAACACTGTTCTTAAAATCATCCTTCTCGTAAAAATGCTTAAGAACGCAGGAATTAATCTTTGGCAATATCTTTGTAAATTTGCTTAACGTGAGTAGTGTCTGTGAACTTTCTTGTCTGAGAGGACAAATGGTTTGAACAGAACCATAGCAGATGTGTTTAAAAATGTGAACAAGTATTGATAGATTTTTTTTTTTTTCCCCTGGAGCACTTGCCCAGTCCTGCTTTCCTCGATGGCAGTTAACTCTCCTTCCTCACAGAGAAACAGCACCAGGACCTGCTGGTTTCTTTTCACAGTTCTTGGATATGTAATTTCACACATAGATCAGAAAAATTGTGTGAAATGTTGTAACTGACATTGTCAGTCAGCAGGAAACCTGCAAAGAGATATTGAGATGGAGCTGTGAAAAGTGACAGTCGTGGAGCAGTACATTTTTATGTGATAGATAGAGCTGTAGGGCGCAGCTCATTGCAGCTTGCAAGGGGCAATCTTTGTGTTACTGATATCCCCAGGGCTGCAAAGGCCAAGTGCCACGCTCAGAGAACTGATGGGCAATTTGCTAATGCAGCAATCAGAAAACAAGAAGAGGCAGCATAAACATGGGGGCCAAAAAGCAACACCAGTTATATCTATTGTACAAATATATTGTCCCTCTCATCATTTGTTCTAGTAGCTTAGAGTGGATATTTCTAAAAATCATGGTTTTTCTACACAAATGTTAAAAGCCATAATGAGATTTTAAATTGGAAATTTTTTCTACTGAAAACTAACACTGCTGTGTGTTAAACTACTCTTGTTTGATCCATAGCACTGCACAAATTTTAGATCTGCATGCTTTCTCAGGTATTTTGCACCCACTAGGAATTAATTGTTAAAAACTGAAAGGGCTAAACTGTACCTGCTCCAAAAGTACCTTCTAATTTCAAGAACTGCCCTTGGAGACCTTCTTTTGTTGCCCTTGCTGTACTGTAACTTTGCAAGTCTCAAAATGGGATCTACTTTTCCTAAATCTTCCCTGCTGAGCATGGGACTTACGAAGTTGACTTAAAACATAAATAAAATAAAATAAAATAAAATAAAATAAAATAAAATAAAATAAAATAAAATAAAATAAAATAAAATAAAATAAAATAAAATAAAATAAATAGTACTCAATTTAAAAATAGAGTTCTACTGAAAGTTAAAATTATTTTACAAGATGATATTTATGATTTCTTTTTAAATCTTCTTTTCAGATTTGAGGATATTGTTGATATATTCCATTCTGTCACATTCAGGATCAAGTGCTTTGATTTTTTTCCTTTTCAAATCACTTTTAATTTGAAATATTTTAATTATAGCATGAAATGGAAAATAATTAAATTGTGAATATTTTTTGTCAAACTGAATATTTTTAGTTTATGTGCTGTTTTCTTAGCATTTTCCTTTACAAAGAATGTAGACATTTTCTGATTTGACAAGAAGCTAAACTTGGAAACCTCAGAAATATTTGGGGAATGAAATAAATTGTCCTCCAACCAGTTTTACTGTCCAGGCTAGTCACAGATGGTGATGCCAAGAAGTTCTTCAGCCTCTTGCTCTGAATCCATTGTTTCTACGTGGCACTACAACCTATGTTGTCCCTAGCATTGCCCACTTCAATTCCTTCTGTACTCAATTATTATATTAGGATAGAATTGAGATAATAACAATAATTGCTCCTTTTCTAATAACACTTCATGTGTTTATGAACAATCATACACATAAGGGTTATTTTCCAAATAATTTCTCATTTTTGTTGTTCTCTTCTGAGTTCACCAATTAGTATGTATTTCTTCTTTTAATGTGGTGTTCACAACAGCATGCAGCGCTCCAACTGAGGCTTATCAAGTGAAGTAGAGCAGAATAATTACCTCATTTCTTTTATGCGTGACATTCTTATTAATGTGACTCAATGCAGAGCATTTGCCTTGTTCTGCCACAGTGTTGCATTGTTGATTCATATTCAATAATTAGCCACTGTATATACACACATTGCTCTGTAAATTCATGTGCTAGCGTGGGTTGTCCCTCAGCTGCCAAAGGCAGCAGGCAGGAGCTGCAGAGTGCTGGGCACTCTACAAAAAAGAGGTGTGTAATGTCTCTTCCTAACCAGACTGCTGACTTCTGTACTCATATGTGATTACTGGTTTCTCAGAAGATTTACAGTATTCTCAGTATATCCCAATTGTGAATGATTTCAGAATGGTGTCTCCAGACTACAATACCTCATCACTTGTCACATCTCTCTTCCAAAAATGAAAATTCCCCCTTCCTTTCCACATACATATTCTCCAGAAGATGTAGAAAGAAGCAATGGAATAATGGAAACTGTCCTTTTCCCAAGAAAAATATTACTGGAGCCATTGTAACAATATTCATTAAAAAATATTCTTTTCAGTTGTTGTTCCAGTACTGTCCCAGAGCTCATGTCATGGGCTGCACCAGTGCAAAAGACATGAATGCAAGGACTGTGGTAATACTGGACGTTTCAGAGACATCTAGGGGAGATCTCTCTCATGAAGACTCATGGGGTCATTGGCGCTATAGCTCTTTTTGGACCTCGTTCTTCATGCCTGCACTCTGGCATCAGCTCCCTGAACAAGCCTCCTAGAAAAGTGTCTCAATGGTAGCAGAGAGCTCATGGCTCTCACTCTATTGTGAAGCATCTGCCAGGAGAGAGAGTCGCCCTGCCTGAGAGGATGCAAAGCTTTTGCTTCCCCAGAAAGCACCACATGTGAGAAGAATAGTCTTGCAGATACATTGATCAATGAACAATTTTCTTCCAGAACAAGCCTGGGGCTCGAGTTCAGAGAATGAAAAGTTTGAGTCTGTGTGGCTTTTGACAGGTCGCATTAAATCCACCTGGTTGCCCTGGCAGGATCCTTGGTGAGGTGACTCTGCCGCTCACCTGTGTAAACATGTTTTTCATTTTTGCCCTAAAGGCTCAGGTTTAATTTCGTTACTTGAAGAGGACATATGCACACAGAAATTAGGATTGTGCTGTGTTCACCCTCCCAGGAAGGGTACTGCTTCCCTGGAAGTGGTGGTGGTAAAGGGATACTAAGGTCTGTCATGCAGGCTCACCTCCAAAAATGAGATGAGCCAAAATAATTGGTCTCCATGTTTTGCAGCTTCTCACATCCTTGCTGGGTGGTTTTATACATAAAAGAGACAGGGGCTGTGGTCACTCTGGTCACTGTATCCTCACCTGAAAAGGGCTGTTCTGCAGACACGGATTGCAGGAATTTGACCTGTATAGTTTGAAGTAATGACTTGAACTTGGGTCTCCTGCACTCCAGGTGAGTACCCTGAAAAGAAGGCTGTTACTGTCCCTCTCCCACTGGTCTGATAAATACTTAATTACTTCTGTAAAACTGAAGTAGCTCCAAAAATATAAACTGAACCTACAGGCCTAGGATGTGGAAACCCATAAAGGGAGCCTTCTCCCAAACAGCATCACAGGAACATGGTCTCACACACCTCCAAGGAGAGCTGTAAAGCCAGCAAGGCATTTTCATTGTGTTCAAACTCCTTTTCCCCCTGGTTCTTATGTAAAAATAGATAAAACTTTTTTTCAAGCAATTTTTTTTTTTCCAAGAATCTTTCTGAGAACCTCAGTGAGACGTATAGTTATAGAGATGGTATTGCTAATCAAAGACATTAAAAACTAGCTCAAACTCTTCTTTCAAATAAGGGATTACCTTAAAAATGGAATGTGGGTGCAGCATATTAGATGCTGGTTTTTAGGAAATCTTAAATGATTCTGGTTCTCTCTGCATTTTCTTCTAAAAATGAAAGCTGAAGTACTTGCAGTATTCTGTGATCCCTGGAAGTAAGTCTTGGGAAAAGCACAAATCACAGTGCCATAGTATCTTCATTTGACAATGACATAAACTATGATTTTCAAAGACAGTTGAAGAAATATGGGGGGCAATGTCTATTGAGTCACATTTGAAAGTACTAAGTACTCAAATTCCTTTCAAAATCCTGGACATAAAGTATTTTACATCTGCAAAGTTAACTGATTTACTAAGAAATATAATACCAACTATACCATCTGCTAAGTCTGGATTCTTAAACACTCTGAAAGCAGGGTAGAATCTGACAAAAAATGTCCCAGATCCATATCAAAAGAATTTAAGTTGTTATGAATTTGGGTCAGTAGTTACAGTGTTTTACAGTAGGAAAGAAAAATGGCAGACACTGGTTAAATACATTAGAAAGTGTGTTTAGACACCTCTGAGATCATGAATCCCAACGGGAGCACTGTTGATCTAAAGATCACAGAGAGATAGGACCAGGTCACGTGCTGTGTCCTCCTGAAAAGCTGTTGAGAGATGCAGTGAGATCAGTACAGGGATAGCTTCACTGGAGGCAAATACATGGCACAACAGTGTTCCCTTTAAACAGACATGGAAAGGAAAAATACAGCAGCATCTCTCCCTGGGCTGGTGGAGAGGCAGGCTCTGGTGAAAAGACAAAATACAGTGGCTTGGTCAGTGATCAGGAGTTTGGAAGGGGGGTAATAAAGGCAAGGTTAAGTGATGGAGGCAGAAAGAGAACCAGCAAATTATTTTAGAGCTTGTAGGGCCCCACTGCTCTCACCATCTTCAGAAAACCCTGGTGAATACTTGCTTACTTGCTTTTACACATCTTTTGATGGTCATTGAGGTTGGACGCAGCAAGGGCTCACAAGAGTCTGCTTGGGAGCAGGCGGGGGAAAGATGAGGCTTGCTCTAAAGGCAGTCCAGCTACAGCCGTGGCACAACCAAGTCAACCTTAGTAACTAGCTAAAGCCAGCACCGCCTACAGTTTAGCAATAGTCTCTCAGCACCCAGCATGGGCTGCAACACTGGGTTTAGACACTGAGTAAAAATTTAGGCAGCTGGTTTGAGCTGGGCTTCATGGTGAGGTAACTAAGCTTATTTACTGATGCTCCCTTGAGTGTTTTTTACCTTAGCACTGCAGATAGACCTAAGCATGGCCAGAGATACTCATTAGTGGTTCAGGGACTATTTAAAATATTTAGAAGTTTGGCAATGTGCTCCCTCTGGAAATAAAAGCAAAAGGCATTTGTTGGCTCTGAAAGCCTCAAAACACTGTAGTGAATTAAATGACTCCTTGTTTGAAATGACAGTATGAAAATGAAAAGACACAAGAATCCTGAAGTCTTCTTCACGGATTCAGTAAAACCGGAACATAGATCTTTTCCTAAGGAGGGTTGTTTTTTTCTTCCTTACAATATTATTTACAGTATTTAAAGGCCTTGTAGAGCTTTCACAGTTGAATTAGCTTTTTATCGGGAGCTGCAAACCCTCTGTAACTACTGCTCTGGCGTTATCCCACATTTGCCCATCAAAAGAAAACACAGAAAGCTGTTTTCAGAGTAACTCATTTTGCTAACATTGAAACATTTGACTAGTAAACTACCCAATTAAAGCTCTATTAACTTGGATATTTTATCTCACTCTTATTTTCAAGAGTCAACAACCCAAGTACAAGGAGACTAATGACTTAAAATTCAGCCTTCTATGTACAACTGATGGAGTTTTGTTCCAGGGCTACCTCCTTCTCGATTCATTCAGCGTGAATGGCAGATTCCTACATCGTGTCAAGTTTCAGATCACCATAGAAACAAACTAGGAGGCAGTTTCATTAATCATTTAGAGCACAAGAAGTCTAGGTCAGTCTGATTGCAGCATATAGAGTATCATCCTAGCGCCACATGGGACTCAGTTGATTTGAATTAAAAAAGATTAAGCTGCCCCTAGGACGCTCAGCATCATCAGTTTAAGTTCTCATGTAACAGTGGTCTCTGGAGCCACATGGATTAGGAGACTGAAGCTATGCATTTATTTTTCAGGGCTCAGTGAAACATTAGATGAGTGCAGGTGTCTGAGGGGAAAAAAGGACAAAGATCACATATAGTTTTTTAGACTTGTTGCTGTTCTTTTGAAACTGGAAACAATAACTCAGTTTTATTTCTCCAGTGACAGTTACTACTCTTTTTTGGCCGTGCAATGGTACATCTGTTACCCAAAGTTTACAATTTAGATTTGTAAAAATTTCATATTATGAACCATAATTTTAGCACAGAGCTGCAAGTTGGGCATAGAACAGTTTACATGAATGCTGACATTTTTTTTCCTGATGAGGTAAAAAATACATGAAATAAATACTGGTGACGTTTTAGTTTTGCTTGAATTAAGATTTATTGCTCCCAGGAAACTGACTTACAGGCAGCTACAAATCAACTTGACTATGAAATAGTTGTATATGTACACCACAAAATGAACCCCCCCTTCTAAAGTACTCACCTTATTTATGGATCTTCCAGTACTTCAAAGACCTTCAGTAACGTAGTCCAGACTGGTTTATTGCTTCATAGAACTAAGATATTTCAAGGGGAAAGTTGTAGGTTACAGTATATTAGGACTCCTTCTCCTGGGCGGTTGAGAATCCCATGATGCTATATGAACTGTTGATCTAAAGCTTATTATAGCATGACTTCCTACAGTATAATTCTTAAATCTTTTAAGTTATACAGTACTGTCTTTAATCCCAAGCGTTAAACCTTAAAACGGAACTAGCTTTCCAAAATTCAGAATACCATCTGTGAGCAGATGTAATTCCACTTTGCTAAAGTAGAGTTCACTTACACGCACGGGTTGTCTCTGACCTATTTCAGATTAGATTTTTGAATTTTCAACAGATGTTTTACATAGAAAAATCGGGGAGGAAAATCCCACTTCACGACATTCTTCATGGAGAGAAAAAAAGTCCTGTGGACCGAGGTACTCCACTTTACTCAAGAACCCCAGAAATAACCCACCCTGTGCATTTTACCCATTTGCCCTTGCCATGTCAGTTACCTGGGCTATGATAGCATCGCCAGCCATGAAGCCTCCTGTTACAGCACATCTAGCAGTGCGCAGACCAAGTCAGGACTTTTTTGCTGGTGTGCTGTCTTTTCTAAGTTTATCATTCTGGAGATTTCCAGGGGAGAAATGTCATTATGCTCAGGAAGCATTTTTACTTTCTCCTAGCACAGTGCAACAGACTGATTATTCCCCTGGGAAGGGGAAAGTGAGTATTATCCCCACCTCGCACAATTGGAAGTTGATACGGGGTTATGCTGAGGGAGGTGTCTCGGGCTATGAAGGAGACCATGGACCAGCATTACAGCACTCCTGTTCTCCTACCCAGTGCCCAGCCCAGGCCCTCCTCCTTACAGCTTTTTGTCAACTGCCCTTAAGAACATGGAGAACACAGGAACTGAAGCATACACAAAGACCCCTAATGGGAGACACGAAACGATTCATGTTAGCTAATACTTACTGAGTGTCAGCAATGTGCTGGTTGCTATGCAAACAGAAGAGAAAACATGGTCCCTACACGGTGACATTTACATAGTCTGCTGTGAGAGTTGCCACACAGCCGTTTCCAGCCAGGCTGGAGAGATTTGCCATCCCCTGGTCACCCATGAGACAGCTCAATTTGCCAGTGCAAGGAGGTGTAGCTGTGGTACCCTGCCAGCAGCAGGATGGTGGCCAGGCTGTATGTTTGCTGAGCTCCAATAGATCCCCAGGTGAGTAGCAGTCACCATACCCACACATCATTGCTCCACTGTCCTGAACACCCCAGATGTCTTCAAACAGCCTGGACATCTGCCTTCAGCCACAAGCAAAGCCTGGCAGCAATAGTCCCTGTGCTTGTGACCCTTGTTCAAAGCCACTGAGCCTGAAGGGGCACAAAAACCTGTCCACAACATAAAGTAGCGCTGAGCCAGTGGTGTGGGACTTGCCACCACCTCCTCCACCTCACCAGGCGCTGCCGTATCTCAGCTGCTCATTTGTTCCCATTTGTTTTAATATTACTTCTTAATTACTCTTTCTCTAACTTCAGTGCAAGTATATCTCCCTGTAGTCACTGGTCCAGCTCCCGGTGCCCCACAGTTAGAGGATGGAACAGGAGGTCCTCTTCCTGTGCCTTTCATGCCGGACTCCCAGCCCTGGGGACTCAGAGCTGCAGCTGCACTGCTGCAGCAACCATATGTACCCCTCCATGCCCAGAAACAGGGAGCCAGCTCAGGCATCTCAAGGGCTGTCTCTAAAGAGAACCCAGCTGCTGCTGCGGGTTGTTATGAATCATATCTTGGATGTGCTGCTTTATAGATATCTTTTTTTTGCTCTTCATCTTTGTGGTCAATGATAATTTTAAGGCCAAAACCTACCTGCTCAGCTCTATAGACAGTTTATAAAAGGTGCTATGGAGCTGAAATGGAGAGGATTTCCTTTTACTGCTGAAAGCACGTCCTCCCTCAGGGTCTGGGCAGTCCTGGGAAGCTGTAGACTTGCTCCTGGACTCCTGCCTGCTGGAGGGGGACATGGCAGGTTTGCAGTGACACAGAAGCCTGTGTGGGGTCCCTGACTTCTGCGGCTGCCCAGAGCCACCAGAGAGAAGACAGCTCCTCCATAGCCCTTTCTGGCCAGGTAGTTGTGGCAGTACTGTTTTTTAATAAGCATGTAGCAAAATGAGTTGCCCTGACAAGTCTTGCCTATGGTCAGCCTCCAAAACACTTTTTGGCACAAAACACCAAAAAAAATTTCGCTTTCACGCAGCTGTGTAAAGCGAATATAAAACATTTTTGACTCATTACACTGGCTGACTTTTGTCTTATTTTCCTGATTTCACTGTAGTACTAAAAAAAATTATGTTTCTTTCTCATTGCACACAGAGTGGAGCAGAGCTACCAGAAGGTTATCTGGATTCCTGCACATGGATCATCATCTGAATCCTGTGCCTGTTCCCAGCCTTTCACTGTCAGGCATAACCAATGCCTGATGTAAGCAATAATTTGAAGATGCTGAGGTGTCAAAAAGTATCTGAATCCTTCTGTCAATCCTTTCCTCATTCAGCTATTGACCCACAGCTCTGTTTGAATTTGGGAAGCCTGAGGTCAGAGTGAAAAGCATCGTTTTTCTTGTAAGCCAAACATATTTGACTGAGAAAAAGTGACCTAGTAATGATGGGGAGGCAATTTTTAATGTCACTTTTCAGAGTGCAGGAATTTGTCTAATCGTGTGGCCTTGGAATATGATTACACATAACACATTCACATTACACAGGAAGAAATACATTTGAGAGAGAAATTATATGTTTCTCTTCCATGCCCAACATATGGAAACATGTATCAAACAGGAAGGTCTAAACTCTACCAGTGCTCAGAATCTGTTGTCAGTGGAGGAATAATTAATTTTTTGGAAATTTCTGGTGACAAATGTACTAACTTGAACTTCAGTGAATATAGTTCATCCAGCTTAATAATATGGGGTTACAGAAAACATGGGTATAAAATAAATCTATCTGTCCATACACTAATCAGTGCAAAATTCTTTGCCATTTTTCCATAACCCTCTGGTAGTTGCTGGTAGCAAGTAGAGATTTACTGGCGGAATTAAAGAAGCTTCATTCCTCCCACCACAAACAGCTGTTTGGCCCTGCAGCCTTCCTGGGTAGGGCAGAGCTGCATCGATCTGAGGTATGCATGACTCATAGGAAAGTAATAAAAACCTGGGGCTAGAAAAGACCTCAGGAAGGCAACCAGCTGATAGTGGAAGAGTTAGAGCAGCTCATGTAAGATAAAAACATACATATTTGGAAGACGCTTGCAGGGGAGGCAGCTGGGTGAGTTTTCTTGGATGCTGTAAGTACTGGGACTCCTGCCTGCGCAGCCATCTCCACTCACAGTCTGGAGTGCTGTGTAATGCCCATGACCAGAGCTCTTGCCAAACAGAACTGGGCAGGTGATGCGTATAGCCATACACAAGAAATACTCATCTCTAGACTTGTCAGCTAGCTACAAACAAATCGAGCTGTTCAGGAAACCTGTGGGCTCCACAGATATTCCAGTGACGGATTTTGTAGTTACTATTTCCCAATAGCTAAGGTCCAGAATCAAAATACAGAAGTCCTCTTTCACTCTGAATATTTCACAAATCTGAATTCTTCCATTCTGGGATTAGCTTCATACCTCAGTTCCAAATTGTAGGTATCATATGTGCATTTCTGTTTCATTAAGGCAAAGCGTATTTGGGTAGCTGTCATGTAGTGCCTGGAATGTGATGAAAACAAGAGGTCCTGGCTGCCTGCTGCTGAGGAACTCCCAAGGCACTTCTCACAGGAGCAGGGGTGTTAACCCTGATATCCTGGTCAAATTCCAACATGGCTAATTATATCCCACTTACCTAAAATTCTGCCATACTTTCTCTTCTTACTGCAAGAACTTGCTGCATGCAGCAGGCTCTCTTTTGGCCCTTTTAAAGGTTGTTGCCTTCCGTATCAGAGTCAGTGGTATTTAGGAAATAGCTGCAGTCAGTTATCAGTTTTTAAAATTTCCTGACCAGTACAGGGCTACTGAACGCAAACTGCAGTTGCTACTCCATAGGGTTTGAGGCGAAAGAGGCCAAAAGCGCCTGAGAAAGGAAGAGTAGACATGCTATGAGGCTGCAAATGCAGTGGTAGGCAGTCACTCGTGAGCAATGGCAATGGCCATAGTGACAGCATCCGTCATGCTCCCTTATCCAGCCTTTTGCCTGCAGGAGATTAAAAGAAGGATAAATGTGGGTGGAGGCAGAGCGCTGAACAAAAGTGTGGGGGAAGAAAGGCACGGGTGAATATCCTCTGGAGATAACACCACGCAGCCCAAGGGAGAGAGGGAGAGGACCATGCTTTCTGAGTCCAAGATAGGATCACTTCATGTGGACTACCATCTGCTGACGTTGCTTGTGACAATGTAGTAATTCAAGACTTCACAGTAAGTGAGTCTTCCTGAGGCTCTCAGGTCTATTTCTTTCTTAGACTTATGAGAAGGTATTAAGAGACTATTGTAACTGTGTAAAGATACGGTGAGATTGAACAATGGGAAAAAACACGTGTTTAAAATTTGGACTAAGGAGTAGAATATCAAGGATAACTTTAAAGTTTCAATGTTGCCTCTTAATGTTAGTTTGGAAAGACAGTGTGTGTGTGGTGCATAATATTATGGAAATGGCTGCATGATAATCCCAGTGAGGCTTTTTGCATCTTATTTAGAAATATATATATCCAGAAGGAAAGAAAATTATGTAAATGCAGCTCTGACTTTTTTTCTGCTGGAACCTCATCCATCTCATTACCTTTTCAGTATCAACAGCCACCAAAATATCATTGAAATGAACAAATGTGACAGGTTCACCAAGAAGTGCCCACAGCAAACAGAAGAGTGGACTTCCACACTGTAGAAACCATTCTTATAATTCTCTTGCTCTCTTTCCATGGAAATCATAGTTGTTTACATGTCTGCAAAGTATCCCACTGCTTTGTAAATCCACAGAGCAACCTCCGCATAGCTCATCTTGTATGGCAGAAACCTACATTAAAAGTTCCCTTCTCTCTGACACCTATATAGAAAGAGACACATACACATGTGTATATGTACACATAGATGCTGCTTAGATCACTGGCAGCATAGCGGTTCTCTTATCCAGCACAATGATCTGAGTTTGCCTGCAATGTTTAGCTGAGGAGACGGCAGTAGCATGTGCATTTGATAAATTAAACGCGTAGGTGTACACTCAAGTGTATGCACATGAAGAGCTGTTCTCATTCCTGTTTTTAGAAGACAGGTGCTTCTATCACAGCTAACAACCTTCAAAAATGAGAATAAGGGCAAAGAGTCTTAAACACCTCTTCCTGTCTCCTGTCTGTCCCCAAGCAGGATGAGGCCACTTAAATGGAGTAGCACGAAGTGAACAAGATGACCTACCAGATGCTGCCAGGATGTACTGTACTTTTCCTGAGATAAATAAAGCCTGTCATCTTTTGCAAGATCAACAGACCCCACATATTCTTTAGAGCATAATAAGATACAGTGTTACAGAATTCCGAATTGCTATGTAATTCCATATTCTCTCCCATGCCATTACCTCTCCTTATTCCATTTGATGTACATAAATATTAATTATGAGAATATGGGATAAATTATACAGCTGCTTTTCATTATCATAAATAGGAGTTTAGAGAAAAAAAAAGAACATAAAAAGTAAGCTCTGAACTGTTGCAATTCACATTTCAGACTTTTACACGGTTTTTATCCAGCAGCAGAATTTCACTGAACGACTCAGAGTTCCCTTATAAAGCAACAGAAACAACAAAACATTCCTTTTCTGCAAGGACTCTTGCAATTCTCATTGCAGAACTGTAAGAGAACTGGGAAAAGGGGACTTCCTCTTCATTGAAGATAACTATAGTCTTTCTTTTTCATTGCAGATGCATTTAAACATCACATAAATGAATCCTAGAGTTTCTCTGAGAAAAGAAAGCCCTCCCTCAGGTTAGCAAATGCAGATGTCATCTTCGGTTTGCTTAGATACATGCAGCATAAAACTGTGATTTTGTCTTGTCCCAGCAGAGCCAGTTTACAGCTTCTTGGCTCTGTTGACAAAGCAGTATTTTGACAGTCCAGAGAGAAATTCTGTTTTGAATGTAAGGGTTTCTGTAACGTATGATCACTTTGCAGAGAGCAAGCCTGAAGAGGATGGCTCCCGTGGCCCTTCTTAGCTTCTCTTGTCCTTGAAATCCAGAAGTGCAGTTAGCTGGGCAAACTAACAGCTAATCTCCTCCTCCCCACGCAGAGGCAAATAGGTGATTTGTTGCTTCATGTTACAGGCTGTGGCCTTCAGCACTGCTCATTTTTGTTCATGACCTGGTGTGGTGCTGCCTGCACAAGATGTAAGCCCAAGAAACACGCATATGGATGGTTATAGAAAAATCATTCCAGACAGCAGATTCTTCCCACACTGAAAGCCTTAGCCCTGTAGTGTGTCCTACATGGCCTGAACCATCCAGTGATGTCTGGAGCACCACTAAACCACTGAGCCAAAGAGGGACTGCAGGCCAAAACAGTTCATGGGTTTATATATGACTGCTGCTATAACTAGTTTTATTTCTGATCTGCTACAATTGTGTTATTATCCTTATACATTTCTAATCCTTTTTGAATCCTGCTATGCTCATGATCATTCCTGAACTCACCTGGAAAATTGGTAATTGTCACAGCTTGACTTACTAGCAAGACTTATGTCTAGGCTTTTCCAATTATCTTCTGATATTTCCCTTGTGTAATGGAAAACTTGAATGCATCTGATATTAGGGCTGGCTCACATGAAAATTGTCACAAATATTATTAGTGGCAAAGTCAAGATAGGAAACATACCATACGATATATTAATGAGAGTTTAAAACAGTGATTCTGAAGAAGCCTTCTACTTCCCAAAATATGGACCACGAATCAGAGATGTGCATATCCTGTTTTAAGCAATAACTTCCACTGTGCACTACAATCCTTCCGTCCTAAAGCAAAACATTTCCTGCCTTTTAGAAAGCTGAAAATCAGAATGGAACTACAGATGTATAAAAGCAGACGTCTAAATGGCATGGAAGAGTGCAACATGGAAGATGGATTATTTTTTAGTTTTATCTCATTTCTTGTACACACTTCTCAAGCTACTTCCATACTCAGAGATGTAATAATGATTCCATAATCCTCAACAGATTGCTTAAATGCACGTGACTTCATGCTACAATGAACTTTAACAGCTCAGTTTTGAAGAAGAAAAGAAGGAAAGTTTGGGCTTTGTATTTAAAATAATTTTCTTGCAATAAACTGTGCTGGTCGCTGGAGTCTTGTCCCAAATGGAACTGGTGAGGTGCATCCTGGACAGGATGGTCACAGTAAGACTGATCAGAACACTTCAAAATATCTCCTGCTTATGTCTTATTTATAGAGACTAACTGAATGACAGTCCGTCTTCTGTCATATTGGTCTTCTATGAGTCTCACACTTAGTATTATCTGTTGGCAAATGTCCTTTCTTGAAGCAGTGCCAGTTAGTGTCTCAGTTTAGCTCAAGAAGACATGGTGAATTTTAAACTGGTGTTCCATGTTTGCTTCCTCGCATTTAAGACATTTTCTTCATCAGACACTGGAATCCGATATGTCTTCTTTCCCGCAGAGTAAATGTTCAATGTGCAAAATAATTTAATGCAGCACAGAGCATCTATCACATCACAGAAATACCCTGACAGCACTTTAGCAAGCTTCCCTTTTCTATATGCAGCTCTAGGACAGCACTTTCACTGAGCTGTGTTGCTTTAAGATGCAGAGCTTCAGCCCTCCACAAGAAGCCATCAGAAAAGTTAGCAATTTCCCCAAAACCTTCAATAGCATAGGATTTTGGATTGGCTCAGTATAATTTACAGTGTTTTACTGTTTGTGATTAGGTTTACAGGAAGGCTGGCTGCAAAGTTCGGATGGATTTCTCCAAAGTGTTTGGTTCAGTTCTGGGCTGGAGCATGCTGTAGTCAGCAGTTGTTCCTATCAACATCTGTAAAACATTTGGCATTACTTTAAAATATTAGTCACAATTGTAAAACTAATAAAAGCCCTTCTTTCATATTTTAACTATAAGGTGGTCATGTATGCTGGGCACTCATCATTGATTTAGATGTTATCTCTCTGCTTGTAATATTTTTGCTGTGCTTGCTCCAAAGCCTGGATTTGTGATCTAGGAGTATTTCTCAGCTGAGAAACTCAGTCTAACCAAAGAGTTGTGCCAGGACTTGGAGGACTTATAGTTGGTTTACATCCAACTGCTCTGTACCAATTGTACCAATTCTTGAGCCTCTTAGATAAACTCTGTGCTAGATTTCCAGTGTGTCATAATTAGTAGAATTTTCCTGTGCAAAAGAAGGCTTCTCAATTGATCATTGGGTCTCTAATAAAGATAAGGGCTTCATATAAATATTTTAAACACCCAAACTGAAAAATATTAGCAAAGTGTCGGGAAATAAGAGCTTCACAATATGCATTAGTTACCTATGAAAGACAGTATTATTGAAAGAAATGGACTAAATCATGACATGCTTTGCCCTGTTGATGTGTGCATGAAATTGTGTCAAAATGCAATATTAGCTGAGCAAAGTCCTGACTGGCATGTGGTAAAATGTGCTTTACGTGTACTGTAACAACTGCAGCCCATATGCTTGGAATTAAGACCTATTTCAAAAGGTATTTTGAAGAGATCATTTAAACTATTTGTCAAATATATATGCCAAATATCCACTGCTTAAGAGGCTTTCTGGGTCAGAAAATCTTCAGTAACCATGTGGGTGTCATCTTTTACTGTGGAACAGATTAAGACAAAACATCTCAGAAAAAGTTCAGTAATTGTGTCTCTGTGTGTCTTCTTTCAATAGGGACTAAAAGAAGCCAACATACCTCTTTTTTGCTGTGGCTTGAAACAGAGACTCAGATCAGTGACTTGTTAGTCTGAAACAACTCAGTCATACCGCTGGGACCTAAGGATGGGTATCTCCTCAGCTGACCTCTACCTAAACTGTCTAGTTATGAGGACACTCCAGTTGCTTCAAGCTTGAAAATCTACCTCTTAATTTATATATGACAACACATTCTCGCATGGTATTGCTGTGCTTTCCACAACATCTCGGCTTCTGTGTTGCAGGATTTGTCCCATTGGCAGTTTTCGCTGGGTAAAGCCAGGATGACTCTTTGAGCGTATGTCAAGTCTTCTAAGAATTGATTGGTATTGGCCTATTTGTACTCCAGCAGAAGTCAGTCAGCAGGAATCGCACCAAGGAACCAGAGCTAAGCTAGTGATGAGTGTCCCTGAATATTCACCCTCTGTGCTCACTAGTAATAGTGCGTGCCTGTGCTGAGAGCTTCAGTGACGAACATTTTCCCACATATGCGTATGATGTCCTAGCTTCTAGAATATTTTTCTAAACCAGGTCCAACATCATGTCTACAGAATTAGTAATCACATTTTTGGCAAGTATTAGGTCATACTATCTGCAGATTGCTCATAACTGGTTTAGGCCTAAATGAAATTTGCTCTTTGTTCTGGAGATTAGTTTTCACCTCTGCTTGAGCAGAGCTTCAGCTTACGCATTTATCTGGCACATGTCACTGTACTGAGTCTGTCCTCCCACCTAAAAGAGGAAACTCCTTCAAAGTTTCATTTGTTGGTCTTAGTAAAATAACATCTAAAGCTGCCTTAGATAGTGAGTATGAAGGATACTTCCGAGACAGTAGGCTTATTATTAGCATCAACCTCAGCAATCTCTTTTGCTATTGTTGTATCCTGAAGAGCCATTAATGCCTCAGGGAACACTGTAGACACACTCTTTTCTGCTGGTGGTTTTTGGTGACTGATCTGATGTTAGTAGCTGCTCTGGCAAGCTACAACGGGTTTGTCTGGGGCTCTTTATTCCACCTGGCCTCAGCTGATTATTGCCATCCACCAATGGACATGTACAAGCAGAACTCCGGGCTGGTTGCCACTCACTCCTCTTCTGCATGCTGGGGAGAAAAGACACAAGTGGATGAAGCGGAGTGGGGAGGCGACATTTCCCTGCCTTCCTCCTCACGGGGGTGGAAAAGTGAAGCAGGGATGGGGACCAGTTGGCACATGTTAATTATGACAGTGGTTTGAACATCAAAGGATGGAGGTACAAGAATTAAAGATGTGAGCAGAGAGAAAAGGAGAAAGAGGAAAGAATAGGTGTGATGTTACAAGAGGAGGTGTTTGCTAGATCTAAGGGCTTCAATTCCGTGAGGTAATTATAGAAGTATAAACAATAAATCAGTCTTTATCTGGCAAACCTTTGACCGTAAGAAAAATGAAGATACATCAATGGGATTATAGGATCTAACTCTGTAGAGTATAGAGTATAGCTGTAACAGTTTTGGGCCCTAAGTTTCTCTTTGAACAGCTTGATAGCAAGGCATGCATCAAAACTATTGCTGAGAACGTGCTGTGGGTTTCTTGCATCTTCCACTGAAGGGGAAAGCTGTTACTGATTACTGGCTATGTTGGTTGTATTTCAAGTCTGGGCTCATGTGGCAGTTTTCTTTTTAGCTCTGAAGCCAACTAACTGTGTGATAACCTCATTCTTTCCCTCCAGGGAAGACCTCCAAGAGTCCAATCCTATGACTGGTTTATGCAGAGAGAGCACTGAAGTGAGGAGGAAGGCTCTTCTTCTGCCCTTTTCCCCATTCCAATCTGCTTCTCCATTTCTGCAGCAGCAGAAAAAAAGCCAGGCTCCCTCTCCCCTTTCTGCTTAGAGTCATCTTTGTATCACCATTGTCTGATTAACAAAATGATTTGTAAAGACTCTGTTTTACCTTTGATCTTGCAAAATAAGGGTAGCTTTAAACAAAGCCAGATACTTTTAAAGATTGCCACATGGTTTTAATAGTATTTCCTACTTTGTGTCATAACTTGAATGAACAAGATATGAACAGTATTCCTATTGTCACCACATTTCACTGTGTTATCGCATTTGCTAATATTTCCTAGTTAAAAAAATATTGGCAACTATTATGAATCTGATGTTGTAACTAAATATCTTCTGCTAGCTCCATCATTAGAGCCTGTTCCAAAGCCTACTGAGGCTGCTAGAAACTCACTCTCTGACTTCAGTCAGCGTTGGATCTGAAGCACAAAAAGGGAAATGGTATGCTCGGGAGGTTTCCCACCTTTCAGAGCCCATTCGTCTGCTCCCTCCAGCTATGCAAAAGCTCTCACCATGTTGCAGAGCACAGTGCGGTTTGGATGCTGTATGCACATATGTGAACATGATGGGTTTATGAGTGTATTTTTGCTGACAAACTGAAATTATGGGAGGGAGAGAGGGGAAGTACTTTGTCTGAGATTTGAAGTTATGTTGTTTTAATTGATCTTGTAAATAGAGTGCTCTAAGAAATGGAACAAAAATAAAGATGTTTTCATTTCTCTGCAGCTGAAAAATGCACAGAGTGAAAACTGGGGGAGGAGAGGGAAGGATGAAGTCATGGATACTTCAGCTTCCCTTTCTCCCCATTAGTGCCATGCTCTTTCACTTACATTACGGGTGAGAGGCTGAGCTAGTGCACAGATCGGTCTTCCACTTCATAGCCACACAGCTGCATCCTGCCCTGACAGCTAATCTCATTTATGTCCTTTCCAGAAGACGGCCTGCCCTGGGTGGCAATTACAGTTGGTTAATTTTGGCACAATGTGATTAAAAGCAGACTGATATAAATCACTGAACAGTGTAGCTTATGAAAATGCAAGTTGAGGTAGCACCCCAACCACAGCACTATCATCAGAGAAGCTGAGAGCCAGATGTTGGTCTAATGACAGAAATAATCTAATAATGGACTTTGTGTATCCTCTGGAGCTTGAAAGCCCTGCCTAATGGTTTTTGTCAGCCAGATATCTCCATGTTGCAATACATATTGAACATTTTAGAGGTTCACAAGTTGGTTTAAAGGGTTGTCTTGACTTATAGTTAAATACCCTAGGAGAAAGTTTGGGAGCAAGATACTCTGGAGCCCTGGCAGGCAGAGCTCTAATAGTAGGGGTATTCAAGGAGGTACATTCTGGGTACTGTAGGTATCCAGGTGTCTTAGGCATTCTGAAACTTGCCTTATATTAAAGTCTAATGTAGCCAGTGTGGGTAGGTGGTGTCATACATGGACGTGGAAAAATGAGGACTGTCTCTGAAATCAGGACAGATGGATGTATATGTGGGAACTTAGTGTAAGTAAAACTGTAATCTAACTTTTCCTGCATCTCCTCGCATTTGCCAGAGAAAAGGGACCACATCCACAGAAATTAGGAACAGTAACAGAAAGTCTTTTTTTTTTTTTTTTAACCAGCTGAGAAGCGACAGGACAGATTACCTTTAAGTTAAATGTGAGTGCCCTGATTGCAAGCGCGGTTTGGGTTCTGTGTGACTTAAAATGTGACGCTGTCCTGGCTAATGTGCACCTATAGAAAACCTCTGCCACGGGAGGGTGAGCCAGCCTCCTGTCTGACACCTACACTCAGCATGCTGTCACCTCCTCTGAGATGTCCCACCTGATACAGGAGTGAGGTAAGGTGCAGCTATGGGGGGGATGAAGGTCTGGTGCACAATGTCAGAGTGCATTATGGCAGCTGTCCATGTATACTGCTACAGATTTTGATAGCAGATTAGTCACAGGTCTTTGTAGTAAGAAAATGACAGAAGTAACAAAATGACAGAAAAACCATTAAGTCACCTAGTGATTTGGTTGAAGAAGAGAACCTGGTAAAGACAGTCATCTGCTTCTGCTAAATGAACAGCATAAAAGCACAAGGCTCAAAGAGAATTTATGCCCAGAAAGGACAACTCTTTTTTTCTTGGGACAAGCCCACCAGCTCTGTCAGACTTACCTCATAGCTTCACATGCAGACTAACTTTTGCAATTTTTGTTAACAAACAAGGAGAGGAAACTATTTCTGCACTTTGTTTGTGACTTGGGCCAGAATAGTTATTAGGAAACTGTCAGTGTTCTAATCAGAGAGAATTTGATTATGAAGAACAGTTTCAATTTTTTATGCATTAATCTGCAAGACACACATTCGGAAGTGAGGGCTTGAATGTGAAGAAATCCATTCAGGGAAAAAGGAAAATAAGGAGGAAAGAAGAGAGAGAGAGAAAGAGAAAGGGAGCATGAGCCAGTGAGAAGACAACTCTTTGGCAAGTTACTCTGCAAAGGGCAAACAGAGACTGAAGCCTCTCTACCTGAAGATTCTGTCTTTGTACTCTATGACACTGCTTTTCTTCACCAGTAGAGTAAAATTTTCCCAAACTCCCATTTTCTTTTCCTGCTGAAAAGTATGTTCTGGAGAATCTGTGCTGATTTCATGACGTTGCTTTTGCTGTAGAAAAGATACATTGCTTTTACTGCAGAAAAGATGGTAAAGCCCGTTGGAAGGGGGGATGTTGAGGAATAGTTAATTGAAAAGAATACAACTTGGGTATTTTTACTGTAAAATAAGGTTTCATTTTGCAAAATTTTTTTTTTCATTTTTAACTAATCTTCGAAAAGATGACAGGAAAATTGTTTTTCCCAGTCAACCAAAAAACCACAATTTTTGGCAGAGCTTTTCCCAATCAGATCATGCTTTGCTTTAACCATGGAGTTGTTTAAGTAAGGAATCATGCTAGGATCTGCTCCTGTTCAGTAGGTGACTCAAAGTAGAGCCTCACTTGTTCCTCAGAGCAACCTTCACTTGCATTGGTCTGTACACTGTGTACCATTTAAAGCCCAACAGACACACTTTTATAGTCAAGGCTTTACAAAGCCTGGACTATTTCTTTCTTTGATTAATAACATATGGTGCCAAGATTTGCCAGATCCTGTCTGTGCAAAACAAAGGTTTAGAATTAACATTGTGCATGTTCAATGACAAAAGAAAAGCCAATGTGATCTTCTGGTGGAAGATTGTCTTCTGCATTACAGTTTGTCTAGGTTATATTCATCACCTTCACAGATGAGATGAGTTTTCCATGCACTTTCTGTTGCTAAAATGGCCATGAAAGGAACCAAATAGATAGTATCATATACTTGGGGTATTGTGACAACCTCGTTCAAGCAAAGCAAGTAATTTCATACTATTTCAGAAGCTGTACCCTAGACTGAGACATGGAAAAATAGAATGAGAAAGGATAAAACTAGATGACAAACTGTTCTCAAATCTAGAATATCTAAGAAGTAATTGAATGTATAATGCTGTTGTGTTTGTCTTCATTCTGCAGTCATCAGTGAAAGGACTGCAAATTCCCCAAAATTCAACAACATGGTTTGTTGCTGGTGTAACACTGTGGCTGCGACTCAGGACATTTCCATCAGTGCAACCACATGTTGTGTGTCTGTTCAGTACAGGCACCAGCGGGACAGAGAAATAGTTGTTAGATAATGCCAGTTGCTTTTGCCCCTTAAAAGCTTGCCAGTGCTATGAAAAAGTTGCTCTGATTGCCTGAATGTCATTGCTTCAGAAAAAGTGTGCTTCTGAAATCTCATATATGTGACAATGATTTTGAAAAAGCAGTGATTACTGCAACCAAAGCATTTGCATCTGTTAAAAGAACAGCTTGCTCTTTCACTTGTGTCAAAGCTGTTGGCACAGAATACAAAGCACTGGATTGGCAACTCTATCAGGAAGCAAGTGCAGCATAAAGCTATAATAGCTGTCTTCATTAGCTTTTGTTATCTAAAATATTCCAAGTGCTCTGGATAACATAAGGTGCCACATAACTATGGAAGCTGTCGGGCAGCAGCTTGACAGCCATATGCTTACATCTATAATGTCTGCTAACCCTCATCTTTAACTAAATTTTTTCCTTTAGGAGCTGTGGCAACAGAGGTGAGCTTGAGCAATTCCCACACAACTCAAACACAGCTGAAGGCACTGGATTCTCTGCTGAGGCAACTGTGGCCACAAGTACTCAGATCACTCAAAGATGTTCAGAGGGGCCAGAGTGACTTAAACTTCTACAGCTAGAGGTATGCGTGTCTGTGTGGCAAGGGCTGTGTTGCAAAGGTTCCTGCCCTAACACTAGCCCAGTGTGCTGTGGAGTCAGGCACAGTTGCTGGTGCAGTCGCAGAGGGGTATCAGCAGGTCGGCTCAGCACGGTGCTGCAGCAGCAATCCTGCTTCTGGTCCTGGTGCTACCTCATGAGGCTCACTGCTGTTGGGGCTGAGCTGGCTTGTATTTCTCTACACCTGTGGTGTGGATCTTCCCTAAATTCTTCTGAAATCTCCCTTTTTGCCTCTTCAAACACCAAACATGCATGACTTAGGAGATTGTGGGGGCAATTGGAAAGGGAATGCAAGCAGAGTCAGGAGGAGGCATGAGTGGCTAGCTATGGAAATGCACAGAATCCAGGCCTTTTTTCCCTTTTTTTTTTTTTGAAGGGACAAGCAAAATATCTCCATACCAGAATGTTTGAAGTTTGTTTCATATGCTGCCTTTCTGTGCTCCATGTAACAAAGAAAGAAAATTCAGCCCTCATACAGGACCAAATCCTGCACTCATCACTTTCTCACAACTCATATTTAAAGTCTGACCAACCATTAGATACTGCCTTGACAAAGATAAAATCTTTGTGTTCCAATCTTTCTCATTGGAAAGACAAAGTCTTTCATTAAAATAAACTTCTCCTGTCCAGTAGCCGAAACATGTTGAGCATAAAGGGCCTGCCCATCCTTTCAGCCATGCTCCTGTGGCAAGGATGGCACATGGTGACAGGAAGCTTCCTGAGGATTTCCACTGTAAAACTGGGACTGTTTTGCCCTCCCCACTGATTTGGATTTGTTCATTCTTCCTATGAAACAATTACTGCTTTGTTTTTCATTTTCTACAGACAATGCTTGAAGTATCTTGGAGTTTGGAGCTGAGGGAAAGGTAAAGGTTGTTATATCTTATGGTGTCATCTTTCTGCTCTAATACTGGCTGCAGGCTGACTATTGCCTTGCCATAGTATGGAAGAGTGCTATACCAGCATACAGTTTAGAAGTTACTGCTGTTTATGTGATCCACAGGGACTATTCAGCTGCAGGGGTCTGCAGGGTGCAAGGCTGCATTCCCCATTTCTTCTCCCTCCCTGCCTGAAATATTTTGTAGCACATTTGGAATAAAATTTTGTGCATTTAAGGTTTGACCTTTTACAAACAAAATAGATGAGTGGAATCTGTCCAGACAGTATTTATTGCGGCAGCACTAGTACTGCTTCATTATTAACCTTTCTCCAGATGTGTCAAATATTGCTCCCTTGCCAGATAAGGCAGTGGCCCTGCACATGGTGGGATAAGGAAGGGAAGGGTGCACAACTGCAGCTGCCTCTCACAGCTTGCTATAGCGCCAACAGCTGTCATGACTGCTCCTGAGAATAAGAAAAAGCACTTTTCTTCTTTTCCAGTATTGCTTGACAAGAACCTGACTTGGCCACTGGGATCAATTTTGGTGCTGTGAACCTTGAGGAAAGGAAGACAGAGCTCTGCAGCCTGGAATAAAGCATCTAAGTTCCTGAAAGAGAACTTTAGACATGCCCCTCATTTAGACATGCCCCTCATTTAGATGTGGCTACCTTAGACATTGTGGTAGACAGCGAGGAGACAAACTACCGTAACAGCTTAGGAGATCCCTTTCCATCCAGGGGACTGACTGATGTGCGTCTTCACTTAGACGCCAGTTTCTCCTTGGGATTTCTATATGATTGTTGCAGAAACTATGTCAGTTTAACTTAAATTCTTACGTCACAGATATGATTGTTTCTAACACACTGCACAAGAAGAGCTCTCACATAAAAACAGAAGACTTGAAAAAGTGTGTTTTAATATACTGGTTTGAAAAAAAAAAAACACTGTAAATATATCTAAAAGCAATTCACAGTAGCAGTGTAATTTCATTGTTTTCCAACTATTTCGAGGTTAAATTGGGTTTTTGGCAACCTGATGACTTGAGCAACAACTCTAAACTAGTCTTAGCCTTCTCCCTTCTTTAAATAAAGCTCAGCTAGTAATATGGAATGTGAATTGTTTTGACTGTTCAACCATTCCAAACTCAAAACCCACTCATCATAAATGTGTTGAAAGAAGAATATATTTCAATGGTGCGGCAGACTCTTTGAGTACACTAGAGTAGGAGTCTTCAATCAACTAGACTTTCTTTCCAGAAACAGAAAATGAAAGTGTTAGTGTCATACATATTTTTAAATGATTTATCTAAATTCAAAGAACTAACTTTTTTGTGACTGATTATAACTGCATATATGAATGACTATGGATAACAGGTTTCTTTCGCTTTTCAAAATGATATATAACAATGTTCCATGCAGAGACCTTCTATTTACACATCTGTTCAGCACCTGCGTATAATTGCTTAGTTAGTTTTTATTATTGGGCTTGTCACCATATTAATGTAGCTGTACATTCAAATTGATTGTAATTGCAAATTTCCTGAAAAAGCTTGGTTTCTGTAAGTATTTAATTAAACTGATATCCTAAATTAAAAATAATTGTGTAACTGTACTCCACTACAACAACACATGCATGTCTCTCTACATAGACAATGGGTATTTCACGTAATTCATAAAATATGTGGATTAATATTGTACAATTAAAGGTCAGTTTCCACTAGAAAAGGAGGTATAATTAACTTCAGTGTTTAGAAACCTGACATATTTCAATTAAGGAAACTATTTGTCACAAACTTCATAAATCAAGTATTCGAGGAACAGGTTAGCAATGGTTATAATAAATAGAGATGGTGAAAACTAAGCCTATTCCTTCTTGTGGCATATTTTTGCTTGAGTAAATGGTTTATATAGAAAGCCTTCTGTTTCTAGGTCATGGGGTCATATCTAGTATGTCTCAGTAACTACTGATGTTTATTTCCATCTAATGGCAGTTTGGAAGTCTGTGACACAGTCGGTAGCCTCCGCTGAACAGTTCTCTTTGCTACAGAGAAAAAAAAACACAACACTGCCCTTGCAGCCTATTTGATCTTAGGATAAATCAGGAGGTGAGTTGGTCCCAGGCCAAAGAACTGAACAGCCCCTTCTCCGGTAGTGTGTGGTGGGAAGCTGGAGCCCATACTGAGCTCATCTTTCCCCATGAGTCTGATCATGGCGGTATAGTCACAGACATTAGCCACCTGGAAACTGGGCTTTTGCATCACTGAGTGACTGCTGAGGCAGAGCTGTGGTGGGTCAGCACGATGACGCAGATATACCTGCCAAGAATGAATTTCCTCTCATGGGAGAACAGAGATGTTTGGAGAGCAAACTTTCATGTTTGTTGTTGAAAATGCATCCAAAAATTTTACAGTACTTCACCTGAGGGACAGTCAAGTACTGCGAATGTGAAAGTTTCTCGAGCTCTGGTGCAAAACATGCTCCCCAGAAACCCAAAACTGCCTTTGTTTTTTCTCAGTCCTTCTTTGGAGCCCTGTGAGCCCATGGAGGCTGATAGAGCCTGGGAGGGAAAAGAAAGGTAGGTGAACTGACTGAAAATAGTCAGATTTTGGTCAGATGTCTGCTGGATTTACTTCAATAGACTCGCCAAATTCACAGCATTTTTACAGAACACTTAGTTTCCATGAGTGAGCCTTTTCTGTTGGAAAAATTCCAGAATGTTTGCTCTGACATTGCTCACGCTTATCTTGAAGTAGACTGCGGAATCCATATTCCACAATGGCTGAATTAATACATTCAGAAACACTAATGCCAATGAATGTATCTCCACTGAACAGCAAAGTTATGATCTGGATTTTGAACTCTCATAATTCAAAGAAAATGTGAAACAGGCTTTTGGTTTGGTCTACTATGGTTATAAGAACTAAGTATGAAATACTGCTCCAAACTCTTCTCCAAACCATTCAAAGTCCAATGGTCACTCTTAGGGTTTGATTTGAACTCTTACCTACAATTTAGTCAGTAGTAACTGTGTTCAGACATTTTTGCGCAAGGTTGGTATATATAGCCAATAGGTAATCGTGTTCCCTATGCAGTACACATCCTGAATCTCAGCTCTGATCCCAGTCCCACTTTCTGAGGATGTTATTGATATTACAATCAGCAGAAAAGCAGATTGAACTGTTATTTAAATGATCACCATTCAATCTCAAAGGAAATGGTGGCAGAAAATTCTATTTTCTGCCATTGCTTGCCTCAGTTGCCTGTGTGCATCCATAGAAAAGAAATTGAAGGACATCTATATATGATGACGGGTTCATAGTCAAAGTATCCAGGCGCATATCTGGAGCGTCACTGATGGATATGTAAAATTACAGTGAGGGAAGGGAGAAAGGGAAAAGTGAGAAGAGAGTTGGGTTTCCAGCATGGAAGATCACTCGCTTTCCCCTCCTTCACTGACACTCTGCAGCATTTCTCCACATGCAACATCAAGTTGAAAAGAAGGAGAAGAAAGAAACATTTATTTGCCTTGCCTTGTAGTTGTCCGTCTTCCCTAACTCTGTTATGTTCTTCACACAAGTATAAGTTTGAATGTTTTTTGGGGGTATCCTAATCTTAGCACAAGACCCTAAGGTCCCAAAAGTGTGCTGTGTCTACAGATTTCCTTACTTGCCTTTCCGAATGTACACCTTTCCATTTCTCACTAGAGTTCCTACTGGGCAAATATGACCCTACTGAGGAAAAAAACAAAAAAAAAAAGTGTCATTTACTTTTTTACTTTTCAAGCAAAATTATTTTCTGATAAAAGACTTCCACATATTTTGTTACAAAGTGGCCAACTTCAATTAGAAACTGACATTTTCTTTGTTTGTCTGGGAAGTGCATCTTAAACACGGGTGTCCTGAAATAAAATGGGAATTGTTACATGTTCAGGGATGATATTTGTTCTGGCATTCTCCGTTGTCCATATATTCACATTAGGATAACTTTTCCTATTTCTGCATTACCATATACTTGGCAGGTATAGCAAAATAAACAGTAGCGTAGTTAATCAATCCAGTCTTGTTGGAAAGAGACTGAAGGGAGACCTTTGTTGTTGTGGAAACCTAGCAGTGACAGAAAACCCTGTGCCTCTCTTTGCCAAGAAGAATTGGTTGGAAACTGAGAGAATTGGGAAATAATGGCTACAAATTTGCTTATGAATTACTGATTTGATCCCACAAAGCATTTTTATTAACATCCAAAATTAAAAAGTGATCGAAGTTCAAGCACAGGCTTAAAATGAAGTGTATGATTAAATGCATATTCTTTTTGGGAGGCATTAATAAAAGTCTGCTTTTTCACTATTATGCCTGTTACACTGCCGGGGAGCTTATGCTCAGAACCAAGAGGACAGGGGGCTTTCTGTAAGGCAAGAGGTTTACTTCACCTTTATCTGCAGTAAAGATCATAGAGATATAAGATGGCTGCCTTCTGCAGATGGAAATAGTGGACCTGCTTCTTATCTGCCATTCCAGTTCACGCAATTGAGGACTATAGATCATTTCTCTTACAGCTTTTTCCTTCCACTCAGTGCTGCCAGAAAAGTGTGATAACTCATTGTAACCTATACTTCAGGTAGCTATCAGATCAATCAAACACTGATCAGGCGATTACAAATACTGGAAAGTAATGTGATGTCTTGCAGAATGTATATCCCTGGGTCTCTTGGAAGTAAATATTTGTGTGAATAGAAGTGATCTTGGAGAACACCCTGACTGTAACCATGGCTTGGTCTCTCTTTCTCATGATCCCACATCGTCTGGATCCCACTCAAGGACTTTTGAGTATTGGGGAATGGTGTAAGTTTGCACTTCTATATGGTAAACTTCTAAGGTCTACCTAAGAGGTATGGGGTGATCCTCAGAGAATCTGGAAAGCTCTCAGCACCCGAGACAAAGGCATGCAGTACTTCTGTAGTATTAAAAAACAAACTACTTCACCCAAAGGAACTACCATCCCCGTATAGCTGCCTGCACAGCAAGAAGTTTTGTCCCTCCGTCCAAATCAGCTCTGTAGACCCAGCCACATTTCACCTTACTCTGAGCCTCTGCCCCAGGACGCTGCCAAGGAGCAGGCCTGAAACCACTTTCCCTTCTCCCTCATTCAGGTGGCAGGAAAAGAGGAGGGAGCAGACATGGTTCTGGGGCCTTCCACCTCCTCTCTCTTTGCCTTGGCCAGGTGTTACCGAAAGGGAGGCGGGGAGGGAAATGCCTCATTGGTCACCGCTAGCCAGGAAGGAGGAGGGAAGTACTCTGAGTGGGATTTCTGTGGCAGACAGCATTTTGTTGGGAAGCTGAGGGAATGAGAAAGGGGCTGTCCCACAAGAGGTGGGTAAGGGGCAGGTACACAGCCAAGAAGAGTCCCCTTTCTCGAACCCCCTCCCACACACATATTCCTCAGAGTTGCACTGAAAAGCAATTTAAAGTGCATCTCAGAAACTGCCCCATTCAGCCTCGTGAAAGTGGCATTGTGCCAGTTCCCTGCAGCTCCAGGCAGAAGCAGTGTGCCTTGATCCTTTAAAATGACAGTCAAAAGTGGCCTTGAATTGGGCTGCAGCAAACAATATCTCCTCCCAACACTTTATGCAGAAGCATGCAGTGTTACTAGTTAGAACAAATATATAATTTGAAGGGTCCAGCTCTCTGCTAGAAACAGTCTCTCTCTTACAAATGTCTCAGGCATGTTCCATTTGGACATGGCCAATGGTTTGCCTTAGCTATGGTGCGAACACCAAATGCATGAAGGGCTCATCTTTGTTGACCACCATGATCTTGCTTAGCCCAAAGCTAGGTCCATGGAGCACAGGTAGTACAATACAACCTTCTCTCTTCCCAAGCGCTTTGACCGGCTGGAAGCCAATTTGACCACAGCGTTAGAAGAGCCACCTCAGAGCTTCCCCGGCCAACCAGCATGTTCATGGCCCCAGCAAGTCACTTTGGCTTGTGACACTGTGTTCATTGCCTCAGAGGGCACTGCTCCCTTTGTCAGCCATTGCCAGGGACCAGTGATGCTCATTTAGTGCTTCTTTGTGTCATTCTCCTGGTACTGAGAATCTGATGCCGCTAATATTCTTTAAATCACAGAATCACAGAATGGTAGGGGTTGGAAGGGACCTCTGTGGATCATCTGGTCCAACCTCCCTGCTGAAGAAATGTCACCTAGAGCGGGCTGCACAGGACCTTGTCCAGGTGGGTCTTGAATATCTCCAGAGCAGGAGAAATGACACGATGCAATGTATTAAGAGCCAAGGGGAAATATGGGTGACTGTGTTGCAGCTTGATAAATAACTATCTTATTAATATAAGAACTTGTCAGCACACTACAGATTTCCTGAGTGTTTGAGTCTCTCTGTGTGTGTGTGTGTCTGTGTGTGTGTGGGCGTGCGTGTATGAAAATATAAACCTTTAGACATGAAGGGTGGGAGGATGTGGGACTATGTATCTCTGTAACTTCTTGGTCAGTCTTGGCAAGAAACCTTTCCCATTTCTGTACTTTAACCGTACTTGAAATACAGTGAGAGCCTAATTAAAATTAATGGAGAAATAAAAAGTTGGGGGAAAGCAGAGCAGCATAAAAATAGAAATGCTAACACTAGAAAATATTAGATCTCCATGAACTCTCTTAGAATGCATTTTTTTGAAATGAACAAATCAAAATGTTGCTCTGGGAGTTGTAAAAGTCTAGAGAGTGTAATATATTAAAAATACCGTGATACTGCAAGAAAATAATGAGCTTTACTTGACTTTTACCTCTCTGCAGTGGTGGAATCAGTAGCCAATAGATAATCAACTTTCCCTATTCATCTCTTACCCCAACAGACTCTTGAAACAAGAACCTCCCAGCCAGCGTTCAGAGGAAGTGACGGTGGAGCAGAGGTCCCAAGCACTTCGGTACCCACTGACATCCCTCCCCACAGCTGTCCCTCTTGGCATGTTCATGCAGTTTAGCGCAGAGTAGGCAGCAGGAGCTCAGAGGGCATTTTTCATGAGGCTGTGGGATGTACCATGCTTTGTGACAAATCTACTTAAAACCTGATTGTGCAATATGGCTCTATTTGTGTTTTAATTCCACTCTGAATCATGACACTATTCAGGCAGGGGAAAAAAAAGAAAAACAAAAGGCAAGCAGTTTTTAAAAAATAAGGCTTCAAACTGTGCTATGCACTTATCATAAAGACATTATTATGCATGGAGTCACTATTGAACAAGGTAAAATGAGTGCCTTAACCATGGTTTTCCTTGGCTTAGCTTGTGTCTTTTTTTTGGAAGGTGTATTTTGAGGACAGTTGCAACCCCTTGACACGTTTATACCCTTGCATTATTGATACATGTTCTGAAGCCATAGGAACAGATTTCAGATCAGGCAATACTTAGTGAGATTCCCTGTCAGAGAGGATTTGAAGCAAAAAACTCATAGCAACTTTGTTGCTTCATACAGATCTATAATCTCTACAGAATTAGATGTTTAATTAATGAAATCTATACAACCTATAGCCAAGCGAGCAATCAACTGTCAAGTGAATTATCCCTAGCAGATGGAAGGAAAAAAAATGCTGCTGTGTTCTTGCAAGGGTGCATTAAGGATGACAGAGAGAATGTAAGAAGTTAATATTTCCTATCCCAACATACCTCTTCAGTCCATCTTAACAACAAGTGAAACTCCTCTTTATTGCTCTCTTGAGTCATCTGTGGTGCCTGGTGCCATCATGCACTCCTGTACATCATAGGTGCAACCCAGACCACGAGCGGGTGGTGTAGGCGCACCACTACCCTTGCTGGAGCTCTGCTACTCTGCATATTCCACCACAGAGATATTTATTCTCTTTATGACAGGCTGAGGATAGAGTTGTGACGAGTGCAGCAGAAGGCTTGTGCTTCCTGCCTGTAAACATCGGCTATCGGTTGCAATAAAAACATTAAATTACCTTATTTTGCATGAATTAAATGAAGATTAACAACATATCAAATTATTTGCTGAAAGCTTGTCATTTCATGTAACTAACCGTGGTTTTGAAACTAACTGCAATGCACCTGTAAATTGCTTAGAAACATTTCTGCATTAAATGAAGCAATCTCTGAAGAGCTACAACCTATTAGCTACATTTATGGACTTTGATTCCGTTCTATGCCAAATGACTTTAATCTTCTAAGTCACTGAGGCATAGGCAAATATTGGAATGAGTAATTTATTTATTTCTTAATCTGGAGAAATTTCAGAGATCATTCTAGGCATTGGTTAAAGTTTTTGGAGATGAATCATGTGCAAATATAAAGACAAACAAGCAGTTACTCCATTCCTCATGCCAGCAAACGTTCCCTCTCACGTCCCAACCAGCACGGCCCAGAGTTAAGCCTGAAGGGTGTCTTTACCAGTGAGAAAGGTCTGTGGTCACTTTGGGCCAGCCTGCACACCACTGGCAGCCTGGGGGTCCGGGGCACGCACTTCAGCTGGTGCAGGATCAGTCCCTAGGCCTGCTGCCAACAAATTTGGGTGCCATTTCAACAGATACCGGATGCCTCTCATCTGAGGATAAATTTCATCCAGAAGACAAGGTTTATTTACCATCCATGCTCTCAAAGTGTGCATGCATGGATCTTTGAGTGAGAAACACTTGCAAACTAAGAACTGGGTTAAATCAGCTAGGCAGTTGGAAAGACAGTTTGGAACTAAATAGCTGTTATAAATTTTTGATTATTGTTATCCTGGTGTGATGCAAGTTTGTGAAGCTGATGCAAGATAAAAGGGTCTTCCAGTACTAACTATTTCCAGAACCCCAGCAAAAGGAGCTTTGCTACTGTTGTGTTTCTGTACAAGCAGTATTCCTAACATGGCTTGCACTGCAGTCCACAAGACTTGCTGGCACTTTGAAACATTATTTGGATGAGAAATGCCAGACCTGGCAATGTGGTGAAATAATACACTAATAAAGCAAATTCTGTGCAATGTTCAATAGAAAAGATTTTTTATTTCAAGAAGAATTTTTTTTAATGTATTTTTTCTTAGAAACAGCAATGCTCTATCACCCATAATAAATCATTCTTGGCGCTTGTTAATGATTTTGTTATCCTTTTCCACCCTCTCTGTTTCTAAATTATGGAAACAAGTTTTGGAGTGCAGTGGGAGGCAGCTGAATGCTCCAGCATTCTGCTGTGAATCCAGAGTATTTTGTCAAACCTCTCGCACTATTTCCAAAAAAGCTAGAAACACTTTCATGGCAACAGCTACAAGGGGCTGTCTTTTTCTGTAAAATTCTAAATGCACACATTTTCCTTCCTGATTTTCTCTGCATGTGTCAAAGTTAGGCAGGAATTCTATAGCACTTAGTACTTGCTGATGTAGAAATGACTGCCAAATGAATGGTTTATACTGGAATATCTCATTATTTATGTAAGTATGCTACAGTATGGACGTTTAATTTAGTTCTCATTCCAAACCCATGACAAGTCACTCTGACACCTTTAAGAAACATTTCACATATGGTAAGATGCAGCGTTCAAAACTGTAAAAGGAAAAAAAAAATAGATTAGTCAAATTATAACAGAGATTTTTAAACAATCAAAGGAAATATCTCAAGTATGTAATAATACATCTCAACCATTTACTGTTTAATAATTTTGATGACGAATTAACATTTCTAGGGACAAATGATGGTACTGTAGTTTTAGGGGCTGGGTCTTTTCACACTCAAAAGATCTAGGACAACATTTCACATGCTTTAATGGAAATGTCTTTTTGGATATGAGGAGTGAAAGCTTTCAAGGGAGTTTCTGCTATGTTGTGGTGCTGCCGCAGATCTGAACACGAGGCAGCCCAGGCACCAAGCCCAGATACTGAGACAGCCAGGTAGCGATTTAGTACTGCACCTGCACTCCCTATGGCTGTCTCTCACCATCCCATAGCCTTTAATTTAATGAATAAAATAGTCATGTTCATCCCCCACTCCATGTAAAAATACCACTTTAGCTGCCATAAAATTAAATCAGACTACCTGTGTCATGGAGCTGACTGAAAGAAGCACCAAAACTTGATTTACAGTGTAGGCTACATGTGCAAGTGTTTGGTTTCAAAGTTGATAATTTATACAGAGCCCTTTCTCTACGAAGTGTCAGTTTGAGCCATGGAGTCTGTCTTTGGAAAACAACTGTCTGGGTACTACCAAGATTTGGGGTTCTCCTGCTCAGCAGGATGAGTGGCCCATTTGTCAGGACCCCTCACAGCAAGGAGCACACGCTAGTGCTCCAATATGCGAATGACCAAGAAGACTATTAAGGCTAAGTGTAAGACTAATAACACTGGGTTTCTACTGGGTGAAAGCATACCGTGAGTCCTTTCCATGCCTGCTTGCTTAGCTGCAAGAGATCTGAGGTGTTGGACTTGAAAGTAAGCGTGGCCTCAGCATGCAACTGAAGAACTTAATGACCTACTGTGCTCTTTGACAATAATATTGCACCAAAGTAGCAATGTTACGCTACTTAGAGGGCAGCAAGCAGGCAAGCATATGTGGGGAAAGCCCCCAGTTACAGCCAGATGGTTCTCCCAAGGCACCCCACCCTGGGACTTCCTCTCATCTTTAGGCAAGTGCCTTTCAGCATTTGCTACTGAGATCAAAACACACAGCAGTGCCAGAGTTGTGTAGCTCTTCCCTGCACCTGCAATGACCTGCTCTTGCTGTGCAGGATGGAGGTGGGCCCCAGGGTACACTGGGCTCTGTACATATGTATAAATACATACAGAGAGAGAAATATACAGATATCATATAGATATCAGGTAGAAAGTAGGGGTATTTTCTGTCTAGAAATGCTTAGTGTATAATACCAAAGACAGCAAGAAATTACCACAAAGACTTAAAAGGCAGAAAACATGCGGTGTTTACAGTGTATTTTGTTTACATTTTTTATAAAATGGATCTTTGACAAACTCTGTTGAATAGCAAGGGCTTTTAGACAATCTGAAGAGCAACATGATCCAGTGTTACCAAAATAAATATGAAATACTGTCAGTTGTAACTTCTGAAGCTTTTTCTAATCCAGTTTCTTTTTTTTCTGTTCATCTGGATCTCTCCCAGCTCACGTGTGCTCACTCTGCAGCCTGATCCTCGCCTCTCCGTTACCATCACGAGGTGCTCCCTTGATGCTAAGTGCAAGAATCAAGATTATCTTCCAAGAGTATCTAAGAGGGAGGAGGGGAAAGGTGATATCTGGATAGTTTTCCTAGGGCTTTTTGGGTTTTCCCCTTTAAAATATATTCTGTGTTCTTTGGAGGGGCGGATGCAACCCCTCCCCAACCCAAGCCCTCCTTTCTGGAGAAGCAGCCACCAGCCTGGCCATCTGGGAAGGCTCCTGCAGTGCATCAGGCAACTTTGCATCAGTGAGACCTACTGGAGTAGATGGGAGTCTCTCCACAAAGGCCAGGGGGTTGCCTAGCCCAGGCCCCAGATTTTAAGATAATCTAGAATCTGTAAGAAGGGGAGCTGTACTTTTTCCAAGGAAGTTCGTGTGTCTCCTGAGCCAGCTAGTTCATTATAAGGCTGATATTGTAATGGAGTACATGAACGTTCACGCTAAATGGAAAATGAACGGGGACTACCCCACATTTAATGAAACAAAACACAAGTGAGTCAGTCTTTAAATCTTTCACCAGATAATTTCTTTCTCATAATGTGCTCTTTCTAGCCACTAATTTGACAGTGTGTTCTTTTAAATGTAGGTATCTGATCGATGTCCCTGGGTAAGTTCATTTGGCTGATGAAACAAAACAGCAGTATCTAACGACAACTTCTGGCACAGGTACAAACACAATCCGTCTCTCCCATTTATCTTGAGATTGCATGCAAAGTACTCTGAAATAAAAACACACTACATCTCTTCTATTTTTTGATGTTGAAAGATTTAAAAAGTGTAATCCACATTAAGCTTCTACATTTCACCAGCCAAGACTGACTGAGAAGTGCGTACTTTTAAACAGTAATTGCACTATTCATTGTTGCTACTAACTGTGCAACTGTGTGGGGTTTTGGGTTTTTTTTACTCTTCCTTATGGAATTCCTCAAAGTGCTTTGCCAAATACATGTAATGTTTAATTCATATAACTTTTCTTTTCTCCCTTTTCTTAAGTGAAGCCATTAAGTTAAAACTTGAAATGGAATCTCATACATCCACCTTGAATGTGAAAGAATAAACCGCAAAACACAGATCTGAGCAAAGTTTAAAATGTACATTTGAGAAATGTTTGGGTTATTCTTAATGTTTCTGAATCAGGGACAGTGTTTCTAGTATTTACAACTGGATCCACGTGTTGTATTTAGAGAGCACTTTATGGTTAATGATACATGTTTTAGGTATTTAGTCAGTCACAAACAGTTATATATTTATATCTTTGAACTTTGTTCCCATTGGTTCCATTGAATAGATAAAACCAGCAGTGATTTCTATGTCTGGAAGAGTCCTACTGGGCAAGGTTTAGAACCGACTGCTTACAAAAAGCACCATCAAAATACAGAATATGGGTCCATATTTTTACTTGTTGACTCTGTTTTCAACATGCAGACTTCTTGTAGTTACTGAGGCAAGTTGTTTAATCTCTAATCCCTTCTTTCCAACAAGCCACATCATCTGTCTCTAGTCTATCTGCCATGGTCACTTTTGTTACTGCCCATCTAAGATGAAAAATTCTGGTAAAAAACTTCTTCTCCGTACACCTTTAGAACCAGTGGAGAGCGGAGGAGACGTAAACACATCTGTAGGTTTGTTCTTGGGTTTACGTCAGCAGATGCTCTGATGCTATTAAGGAATGTCTAAATTACACTGACCAGAGTTTGTTCTTGCGCTGGTACATCAGAGAGAGCAACATCACAGTCCCATGTAAATATGCTAAGGAATGTAGAAAAGCCAAATCAGACACATGTTCAACTTTCTTCGTGTGCTGAATCACCCTTGTCAGGAGCTTCTTTAGTGACCTAATAGGGCAGTCTGTCATTCACAGCAAGGAGCACGTGGAGTGTAAAAGTGTCGTTACTGGAATTTATCAAGAGCAGCTTCCATAACCTGTTACACTGAAAAAATGTTCACATTTCAGCATGCCAACAGAGCTTCAGCATTGATACCTTCAACAAATAGGAAGCACATGGCATATTAAGCTTGTTTCCTCTCAAATCCACAGTTCAGTTTTAGAGGATACATATGAAGAGAAAATCCAGGCATCAACTGCCCAGGTTAAAGAGGCAAGGCCTTTTCTTGCGTGACTGAAGTGGGGAGTCACACAAAGTAAATGGTCTTGGCAGCTTTCCCTTGCTCCTTTTTGTTTCTGAGGTTGAACAGCCATCAGAAGATACCCAGAAAGTAATGTGATCCGTCAGTGGCCATCTGCCCATGAAAAATACAGTGTTGGAGTGAGGCAAGGAAAGGGGGATTTCATGGGCAGGGTTGTTCAGCCTTTCTCAAATAAGACCCCCATTCAGGTAATCATGTTGGGTGTCTGAGCTGGAGACAAGTAAGGAGAGCACCAACAGCCCGCTGAACAGCCACATCGTTAGAGTTAAATTAGTCTGCCCTTGAACTCCAGAGTTCAGAACTGGATTTGATCTCCTGCAGCTTGGCTTGGCTTTGACCCTAGTGTCTCAATTCAGATTAATCTATACATTGAAATGCCCAAATAATACAAATAAAAAGTTAATATAATATTATGAAGTTCTATAATATGAAATTAATATCTAAGTTGGGCCTGTTTCTGCAAGGAACTCCAATACAGACACAAAGGAACAGAGAAAACCAGTTCCCACTGGCTTACACGGGGTTTGATGGTGGTTCTCCCATTTGTTGGGGCATATTATTTCTACGGGAAGAAAGGGACTCACATTTCTGTTGTAGGTCAATATGAATGCTTACTACTTTACATTCAAAAGAGATTGCTCCTTTCCACTGTATATACTGCCATAGATTTTAACTTCTAACCTCTACTAAGCAGACACCAGATTAATGTAATGCATGGCAGTGGGGACTAATAAGAGAAGTGCCAAAAACTCCTATGTTATATATCTACTTCTGTGAAAATGGATATTGCAACATATATTATTTTCTGCTGACTTTCCTTCTTCTTCACTAGTCTTCTTCACTCCAGTTGGTTTTACACCAGTTGTGTGAAATCATCTGAGTCATCGGTGAAGGTATTACAAAAATCTAACTAGTACTTACTCACTGTTTTGGTTTAGCCTGGATAAATGCCGGGTGCCCACCAAAACTGCTCTATCACTCTCCCTCCTCATCTGCACAGGGGAGAGAAAGTAAGATGAAAGGCTCGTGGGTCAAGATATGGACAGGGAGAGATCACTCACCAATTACCATCATGGACAAAACAGACTGAACTTGGGGAAAAAAGAAAGTTTAATTTATCACCAATCAAATCAGAGTAGGGCAATGAGAAATAAAACCAGACCTTAAAACACCTTCCCCCCACCCCTCCTTTCTTCCCAGGCTCAGCTTCAATCCCATTTCTCTACCTCCTCCCCCGCAAGCAGCACAGGGGGACAGGGAATGGGGGTTGTGGTCAGTTCATCACACATCTCTCTGCCACTCCTTCTGCCTTAGGGGAAGAATTCTTCACACTCTTCCCCTGCTCCAGTGTGAGGTCCCTCCCACAGGAAACAGTTCTCCACAAACTTCTCCAACATGAGTCCTTCCCACAGGCTGCAGTGCTTCACAAACCACCCAAGTGTGGGTCCCTTCCACGGGGTGCAGTCCTTCAGGAACAGGCTGCTCCAGCGTGGGTCCCCCACGGGGTCACAAGTCCTGCCAGCAAACCTGCTCTGGCATGGCCTCCTCTCTCCACAGGTCCTGGCAGAAGCCTGCTCCAGCATGGGCTTCCCACGGGGTCACAGCCTCCTTCAGGCATCCACCTGCTCCAGCATGGGGTCACTTCCACAGGCTATGGGTGGAGATCTGCTCTACCATGGACCTTCATGGACTGCAGGGGGACAACCTGCCTCACCATGGTCATCACCATGAGCTGCAAGTGAAAACTTCCTACTCCGGTGCCTCGAGCACCTCCTCCCTCTCCTTCTTCACTGACCTTGGTGTCTGCAGAGTTGTGTCTCTCACGTCATCTCACTCCTCTCTCTTGACTGCCATTTCCCCCAGTTTTTTTTTCCCCTTCTTAAATATGTTACCACAGAGGCGCTAACACCGTCACTGATTGGATTGGCCTTGGCCAGTGGTGGGTCCATCTTAGACCTGGCTCTATCAGACATGGGGAAAGCTTCTAGCAGCTTGTCACAGAATCCACCCCTATAGCCCCCCTGCCCCCCGCTAACAAATCCTCTCCACACAAACCCACAACGCTCACCTTTCTACCAAATTTTTCAACAAACCAGGTGGCAAGGAAAGAATTTAATTTACACATCAGTAAAGAGCATATCGTTTGCTGGCTCCAAATGTTCAGTATCTCCACCACATCAGGGTGTGCTGGTCAACTCTACTGCATGTCTCATCATTTGTCAAAGAAATAGACATGATGCAGCAATATTCAGAACTTTTTATCTGAACAAAATTCCCCTTGATTCAATGACAAGATGCAAAGAAATTTCAGGCCATATTTATAAAAAGATGAAGTCTATATGTGTGTGTGTGTGTGTGCATGAGTGCATGCATATATGTATATAATATATGTACACATACAACACACACAGGTACACAGAGAGAAATCTTTCCTTTTTTTTCCCCAACTGATAAGTTACTGACTTAAATGAAAATACAATAAAGAATGAAGGCTTGAACTCCATCACGTATTTACCCTGGGTTTCAGCTCTGAGTTTTTATTTGATTTTGATCTCATGTGGCTCCCTGATTTTATAACAGCCCCTCCTAATTTATGGAGGATATGAGGTGTATCAACACCTTATACACAAGGCACAAGTCTTCCCAGATATAGGTATTTTCTCATTTAAGAAAGAAAACTCAAATCTACATTTTCCCTCCTTTCCGTCTCTGTTATGGACATAATTTATCAATCTAAATGGTCAAATCCAATACTGTTGGATTTTTAGCACAGCAAACATTAAACAGCCTTTCTCAAAAAGCTCCACCCAACATGCAAACTTACTATTTACTATTATTGTTAAATTACATGGGTGTATTGTAGAGTTTATCATTAAAAGATAGGATTGCACAAGTGATAACCTCTAATGGGAGTTTGGAGGGCAAGGTTTGGCCCTTGAAAGTAAGGTCACATATTTCTTTTGGTTTGTTGTACAGGAAACAGGAAGATTCTCGTGATTATTACAGAAATCTACATTCTCCCTTTTGTACACTCATGAAAATTTTTTAGAAGGAGATATTGAGAGTTCTGTACATAATACAGATTTCATAAAACTATAAAATCTTGGCACACTAGTTATTTAAATTATGCGTGCACAATCTGTGTTTTTACAGGATTTCTCTATCCAAGAGTTCTGCTAGCTATAGATTACTTCAACACAGAAACACACACATCTGGGTGTTAGCATCTGCGCAAGATTTGATTGGTTGCATATTTGCCTGTGAATTTTCAGATGTGGGGAAAAAAAAAATCCTATTTCTTGAGGACTATATAAGGAAATAGTTCAAGTCTTAACATGACATCATATTATCCAGCAGCAGATTATCAGCCTGCATCACCACACAGTACACAGTAACTAGTTGTTATTTAACATATGGCAGAAAAAGTACCTGTTTCATCAAACTCTACATATAATGTTCATTTAAACATTGCTGCTTCTATAACGCCATGGAAGAGTTCCCTTCATGCTCAGAACGACTGAGGTAGGATCACATTATAGGTCTCCAGAGATCAAATAAGACTTCTGAAAAGAAGAATGATGTAAATCTGCTTTAGTGTTGAAGGTTACGTAATATCGACCATATCTCAACACCTTTGGAGCCTTATAAGACTAGCCCAAAGGAAATACACACCAGGAACAAGATCTTGCACTTCTTTGGTGCTTTTAGAGTACTCTAAGAGACATCACCAGAGAGATGAATGTTCATCGTCTTGTGCCCAAGGAATAGAATCATCTTAGAAGAGTCATAATTAATAATAAAGTGACTTGTCTTCCTAAAGCGCCTGCCTGACATTGGAGAAAAAAGGTTTTTGCATCATTCGGGAACCATTTCTCCTTGTGAAAAATCTTAGTCCCATAATACTGCCAAGATCTGTGCCATCCTCGATGGTCTGCCACTGTGTGCCCGATGCCTAATCAGAAGATGCCTGAGGGAAGTTCATCAACATCATTGAAAGATTTCAAACTTTTACTTTCAGAAGCCTCCTCCTACTTCTTCTTTCAGCCCAAATGCTCTTTTCCCCCCTGCTCTTTCAGCCTCTTCAGAACCCCGATCCAGAGCTCACAGACCTGTTGGGATTCTTTCCATTATTTTCTGTGTGCTCAGAGTGTTTCCTCTACTACACAGCTAGGGTAGGGAGCTGGCAAAGGTCTTTCCTACTCTCTTTACATGCTACTAGGCTAAATAGATTGCATGATAAATGGCAGTAAATGCAAAGCATCTTTGACAGGATGGGAATGGGGTCCATAGATGTTCTCAAAATTCTGTCAGAGGTGCATCACTCATTCAACACAATGGCTTTTGTCATGTGAGGTTGAACACCCAGCCAAATTCCTCTCTAACGTGAGGCAAACTATGAGCTTTCTAATTACTTCAATGTAGTGCTTTAGGTTTATATTGCACACTTCTGCCTTGGAGTTGGCCACAGTATATTTATCTGAACGTTCTTCAGTTGGAGGAAGAAACCACAGCTATTACCTTTCAAAAAGAGTGTGTGAAAATAAAAGGAGCTCCTGGCTTCTTGCTCGCTGCCTGCAGCCCCAGGCCACAGAGGGTTTTGAAGTGACCACAGGCACTGTTTTTCTCCTTGAACTCTCGCTAGCTGAAACCATCTGCCATGACGTAGTCTCCTCACACATTCTGTAGCTATGGAGAAAAGAGATGTCTTATGGACCAAATTCATCCTCTTCTGTCCCTCCAGGAGTGTCCCACCTAGCTGAAGACTTCAACTTATTCAAGACAGAGATCACTGCAGACAATCTGGGCTGGCCTCCAGCAATCCCGGGATCATCTGTGATATCTACTGCCTGCTCTGGGATGTGGCTGGGACCGTGTTTAGTTCTTTCGTTTTGCAGTCTTTGTTCATTCTTTTTGCCATGATCCTTTAAACTAATGGCCCCATCTCTGCCCTCTGTATTCAAATGTCTCAAAGAACAGTTTGATGGATTAAAAGAACCGTCTTCAGACATGGGCCTCTCCTTGTTGAATTCATACCGCTTGCTCACCTCTGCCAGCCAGAAGTCTGGCATCCAATTTGGCACTGAGCACTTTTCCCTCCCTTATGTGCATTAAACATGCTCATTACACTACAGCTTCCACATCATAACTCATGTAACTCACCCAATTATACCTCTTCATTTTCTTCTCTTCTTGGAAGCTGAAGCTCACTTCTTTATGACGACTGTAAGGCCCAGTTCCCAGACTTCTTCAAGGCATGCCAAATGCTGCTGCCAACCTCCTTCCACTTGAAAATAAACATGAATATATCACCCTCACCCACAACTGTATATGCTTCAGAATGTTGATCAGAAAAAAAAAAAAAAAATCCTTTTTTTTCTGTAAAATGCTTCCTGGGCTTTGTCCAGTTTATCTCATGTTCTATTCCTTTCTTCCACCACCTCTCTTATGTGACTGAAGTAAAGAAGACCTCAGAATTATGGAAATGTTTACCAGATTATATCACTCTGATGTATGATGTAATTATCTACCTTTTAAGAAGGGGTTTACAACGATTTTCCTGGAGTAAAATTGAACTTATGTTTATTAAAAGAGCTAGGGGCATATAAATACATATAAATACAGTCATACATTTGTGTGTGTGTACACTTACTTTAACAAGTAATATCCAGTGTGTTTTCTGGTTATAGCAGGTAGCAGATATAAAAAAATTGAGAGGTAGTTACACAACAATTCCATGCTTTCCAACCCGCTGTCACCCACTGAGATCTTTATGTCTAGTATCCAGGTTTCCTCTGAAGCTTATGGGAAGAATGAAGCAACTAAAAATGACTTAAGGACTGATTAAACCATGTTTGAGGAAGAAAGACGTAGTCAGTCTCAAGAAAGTGAGAAATTAAGTCCCTTCTTGCAATGATGTCTGAACTATGCCCCTATTGTTAAGTAAAACAGGCCTGTGAACCCTTCTCTGGCCCTGAGGCTAAGTGGCACTTGTCACTAAGTCTTTGAGTCCTAAGTGGTACATCTGTGGTTCAAAAAATAATAATTTCCTGTATTTTTTCAGTTCTGAGTGTCAGAGATAACATAAGGGATGCACTGTAAATTCTTCAGGTGGTATTTTCATAGCATGAAGTGGAGGGAGGGTGTGGGCTGAGGGAATGGAAGGGTACCCAGGACTGCAAAAACTTCTGGGATAGTGTTGGAGGACTGGAATAGTACAGGACCGAGGGAGCCAAACCAGGTGTCATCTAGTGCAGACTGCACCTTGGGGGCAATCCCTGGTGTGCATGGCACCCCCAAGCACTGCCTGAAAGAGATCGCAGACAAATCTGGGCCTGGGAGCACGCTAGCAGCTAAACAGAGTGCCTGAGCTCAGGCCCCCCCCTTGCCCTATGCAGCAGCAGGGTTTACTACCATTGGCATCTACTTCCAGTGGAGAGGACATGCCCTTATGCACCCTACCATGCACACATGATCGGGCTGTTGGAGGAAGTGGGATGTGGGTATGGTACCCCAGTAGCAGATGGTTCCTTAACCAGTAAGGTACCAGTAAGACAGCCTTAGTCTTGCCTGCTAAAGTGGCTTAACTGACTGAAACCAGTTCAGTGTTCACTGGATTGCCCTTTCTGTGTCTTAAATAAGCAACAAAGTCAATCTTAGACTAGCCATAAAGTCCTTGTTTCTAAGGAGGATAAAACTGATGACTAAAATTAAAATTAGAAAAAATACAGAATTAAATGGGATACCAGGTCTGTTTAAATTACGTGTTTTTTTCCTGGGAAGTAAAAGGTCCACAGTGATCTTGAGCTGATGCAAGAACCTGTGAAATAAAGGGACAGACATGAAAGACAGAGACAGAACTAACCCAGGAAAAAGGAGGTTGAAAGAATCCACCTTGTTGCAAGTTCAGAAGTAGCAAATTTTCCACTGGAAAGTTAATCAGCCTTAAACTGATGTAAAATATCTCAATTATCTACCTTTCCACAAAGCTTTTCCCGTAGTTTTTATCTGTACACAAAGCTTCTTAGAAAATTGCAATATTTGACAAACAAACTAAATTACACTTTTAATTTCTGCAAATACGGGGATTTACTCATTTATTACAAAATTTACTGGAAGTTAAGACAAACTGAAAATGTTCTGAAATTTTACTAACTTTCCCTCACCTTCTCCCTAATTGCTTTGGTTTTAGTTGATACTGTCTTGCTTGTTTCTTATTTACTCCCCACAGCAAATCATAGAAATTCTTTTAAAAGGAAAAAAATCCCAAACCAGAACAGATTCCAGTTAAGTCAGTTAGCGTCGTTTCACACTAATATCTCTGTGTTTGTTACTTGCTCATCCTACATTACATTTCAGCTTGCCTCAGTCCCGCAGAATTTGAGCGACGGATGTGTCTATGGGCATACTACACTCCACAGACCGCGGAAGAACTTAAACAAGCTCTTTATATACTGAAAGAAAAAGAAAAAAACAAAAACGTTTCCACACATCCGTAAATAGTGCTTGCTCCCTGCTTCTTGACAGGGATACTTGTGTCTGTGGCCCACCGCAAAACGGCAGATTTCTAGGGACTGCGCTCCCTTCTCTTGCCGTGGGATGGATACAGAAGCGGGTGGGGTGGGACCCCCCCAAAACCCTCTCGTACCGCTGCGCACCGGGAAGTGGACATCGACTCTGCTCGCTCGCAGGCAGGGCAGGGTAGGAGGCTGCTGTTATTCGGAAGGCGAAGGATTTCTTGCCACGGTGACGGCCCACGTGAGCCACCTTTGCCGGTGCTAGGGGAGACTTCACCAGGCGGAGGACACCGGAGAGGCCGGCGGATCCGAAGCAGGCAGCCTTGTTTTCCCTCAGCAGCCGTCGGAGCTGAGTCTCAGAGCCCTCTAGTGAGATTGCTGGGAGCGGCTCTCCCCCTTCGGCCCCGCGGGGCCGGCCCCAGCCCGGGGGAACCGCTTCCGTTCCCGGGGGGGAGCCCAGACTCCGGCCGGCGCTGCAGGAGGCGGACGGAGGTTTGCCCCCCCCTCCCCTCCTTTAGGCATCGCGCCCCAAGGCCCCCCGCGGCAGGGAGCGTGGGGTCTCACCTGCGCCACGGCCACCTGGGCAGCCCCCAAATGCCGCCGTGCCCCTGGCCGGAGACCCCCCCCGGGCCCCTGCGCGGAGGGTGCCCGCGCTTGGCCCCCACCCCCGAGGGGCCGCATCGCGGAGCGGCAATGCCGCGGCCGAGCCCCCCCGAAGCTGCCGGCTGCCTGGGGGAGGGAAGGGGCGGCCTGTGCCTAAAACTACTCCCCGGTGGGGTCCCCGTGAGCCGGGGGACGGAGACGGTACCAGAAACGCCTTGAGTCGGTAGGAACAGCGAACAATCTTCGTGCTTTCCTCATCATCTTGGAATAATCAGCGGAATTAACCAAGGTCGAGGAAACAGGCTCTTGGGTTAGTTGTGGGAGGCTGTGAGAATAGGGGGCAGCCATTAAAAGAAACCTGATCGCTATTCATCAACTCGGAAGAGGGGAAGGGGGGGTGGGGGGGAGAGAAAAAAAGACCGTGGCTCGAGCTCATACCAACCTGGCCTATCTCTGATCAAGAAGATGCCTGGAAACAAGAAGTTTACAAATATTGTCAAATTGATGCTTGTAGTGCGATTTAAGTTGTCAATCCCGCGGAAGCCCACCAGAAGTTTAGCTTCAGTGCCCTGCGTTTCTGGCCAGTTGTTGCCAATCCCCTAAGGCCGCCAGCGCTCTCTCCCTCTCCTTATTTTAACCATATGTGCCTTTTTGTTGTTGTTGTTGTCTTGTCTGTAAGCCGTACGCTGTCTGCTGAGCGGGTCCCCCTGTGCCGCGGAGCATCTGAGGCGCTGCCGGCAGCGGTGCGGGGCTGGGTGGGCCCCTCGCCCCCACCCCGGGCCGCCCCCCCGGCGGCTGTCCCCTCCGCGGGATCCCAGCCTGGCTGTGGGCCGTCGAGGGGGGACACCCCAAAGAAATATCGGTGCTGGGGGTAAGGGGAGGGTGCCGATGGTAGAAGCGAGTTGAAACCCCCGAACCCCGCGCCCGAGATTGAGAACGGATAACGCGAAGGTAATGAGGACCGGCCGCGTTAGCCGGGCGGGGGGCTATCGGGTTTCGCGGGGGGCGCGGGAGGTCACAGCGCCTTGAACTGGGGACACAGGGCCGTCCCCGGGGTCCCGTTTCACTGGGG
>Ga0065711_1000117_pt1 | contig 97322 bp, 73 predicted proteins | sample Hoacrofraction12_FD_59098 | JGI IMG/M metagenome (GOLD analysis project Ga0065711, IMG submission 59098) | Hoatzin crop microbial communities from Cojedes, Venezuela - Epithelial fraction 12 v2 (version 2) | ecosystem: Host-associated > Birds > Digestive system > Esophagus > Crop | place...
AAAAGGACAGCAAACAGTCCAGAAACAGCTTCAGCTGAATCCTTAAGTACTCTGGGGAGGATGTCTCCAGGTGCTGTGCATCTGAGTACCTCTGCTCTGGTTCACTCATCCTCTCTCACACCTGGGCTGTCGAATGTCTTTGTGAAATGCGTTGTCTTACACAGCTTGTTGCAATTATTTCTTTATTCTCAGTGCTGAAGAATACGCTTCAGCCTCATCTGTGTCATCTGTTATTTGCTGTCACAGTCCCATAGGGCTAGGCTTCCCTTTGTCATCTTCTTACTTTGAAGGTATTTCTGGAGCCTTTTCTTCTGCCCTTTCTGCTCCTCGCCAGCCCAGCGCGTGTTGGGAGTGCTGGTTCTATTCTGATGCAATTGTGCTGCTGCTCTACATGCTCTGCGCTCACGTGTCCTCACTCCCATCCACTCTGCAATAATTTTTAAGCCCTAAAGAGCTCACAATGCAGCCATAATGGCTTTTGTTATTCTTCCCTTTCCTCTGCATCAGTATCATTTGCTCTTAAAAGGGAAGCATCCTCCACTGCGAGCAAGGGAGAGAGATTTGGGGAGACATCAATCTTATAGAGGGTTGCTGGGGGAGCTCAGTTTGAGACAGCCTTCCAGTGAGAGGGTGTGCGATTCTGGGGCGGGGGGGGAAGCAGGCAAATTTGGAGCTGCATCATGGGCTCCCCTCTGATCTGCACTCTCTTCCGTCCCTTTTGTTTTGATAGTTTCACCTCTTGCCAGTGGCCATCTGGGAGCAGATTTCCTGCCAGGCTAACTAACTCTTGTGGCACTATTCTCCTTTTCTGCATCATTTTTTGCCGTGTTTCAGCTTGATGCAGATACTGGCGGGAGGCACCGTTCAGGTGAGACATACTACGCTACTGGGACACGATGTCTCTGATGCCAGTGAGGCAGCACTGACGAACTCGTGGCCCTGTCTCTGTGTCAGTCTCACAGAGATCAGGCATCTGCGGTCTGAAAGGAAATGCAGGTTGATCTTGCCTGAATGGAGGGTGAGCAGAGGAGCAGCTCCTTGTGCCATAATTCAGGGTACCAGCACAGCACAATGTTATTGGTATTATGTGCTTAACTGAGGTACTTCAGTACATGCCCAAACTTCCGTGGAAGACACCAGGATTGGGATTCCTAAAGTGATATAGAAAAACATGTTTAAAGGCATATGTGAAGGTTGTTTAAGATTGCAAGATCAAAGAGAAAGGCTGGAGATATTTTGTGCCAGCTTCAAAGAGACACGGATACCACGGAAGCATTAGAAATTTTGTTTCGTGCCAAAATGCAGCTTAATAACAGAGTAGGATGTAACAACAGGAGACCTGGGTAACTGCTGTCCAGCTGCACATCAATACCTCTTAAAAGTTGAGGTGTCCTTCGGGCGGGTTGTAGCTGAGCTGGACAGGTCAGAAACGGAGCCAGAGATACAAGTCCTGTAATACAGGAACATAAATACTTAAAACCTTTTCTATCTTAAAAACAGGCTTCCGTGAATCTTCAACAGAGTTTTCCTGACTTGGACTCAGGTCAGGCTTGGCATGGGAATGCTCTGCAGTCATTCAGCTGCTTTGTGTCCTTGGACTGAATTAGACTTTTTTCTTGGGCCAATTTTGAATCCAAAACCTGCTTGGCCAGGAACCTTTAATAGCTGGCAATCTTTCAGCTGGTCTGCCTTAACAGAGACACAGGAAATAGGTGCTGTTCTTCAGTAGCTTAAAATACAATACAAGGTAGCTTTTCGCTTAGCTTGGTAAACCCAGTGTGAAGGTCACCAGGTTAATTTCTGACTTGCAGCAATATATGTGTTGATAATCTGGCTCTTAGCGGGCCAGTTCAAATTTTATTTTAGTCTCCAGATGCTATCCAGATCATGCTCTGAGACCCCAGTGATGTTTTTAGCACAGGCCTGCCTGGCTACTTTATGAAAACAGAAGAGACATTTACAGAACAGCATCCTAAATTCCTCTGGAGGCAGCTTCTTCGTCCTGAAACATCCCAAATGACTGACTGTGAAGAAACTGTGACATAATTTCAGTGCATCAAGCTGTGACCCAGGACATAGATTATGTTCTTAGATGGTGAAATCCTATTCTTTATCTAGAGGTGGAAACCAGGGCTTGAACTTCCCAGGCTACAACCTGCGGCCATTGCCCCATTGTCTCTTGTTATACTGGCTGTTACTGCCGAGAAGAGCTTGGCTCTGTGATCTTCATGACTTCCCTTCCAGTAGCTGCAGGCTGCTCCTCTGTCTCCACTGATCCACCTTTTCTCTGGACTAGAAAAGCCTGGCTCCTTCACGCCCTTTCCACAGGACGTATGCCTCTGACTATGACGGTTGCTTCTGCTGGACTATCTCAGGTTTCTCCAAATTCCTCTAGAGCTGAGGATCCTGCAACAGGACCTGGTATGCCAAGCATAGCCCTCTCAGCACCGCATAGGTGGTGACAACTTTCCCTCAACCTGCTGGCCACGCTCCTCCTAATGTACACCAGTCTGTGGTTTACCTTGTTTGCAAAGAGAGCTCACATTTACCTTAGTATTCAATGTGGTGTCCACTGTAACTTCTAGGTCCTTTCCAGCACTGGTAGATTTGATTTTGATGGAAAATAAATAGATATGTTGGACCTTATATGAAGCACTAAATCTCCCTTCAAGGTGGGATTTCATAAATTACGTGCTTGCAAAATCAAGGAGCACTCAAATCTTCTTCAGTAAAGATGTTTACTCCTATCAGGAAACAGAACACGGGTGTCATTTTTGGGGTAAAAGCCCAGAAGACCTAGGACCATCAGAGCTCCTGTGGATGTGACTTTGGTTCCATAAATCTGTAGACACATGGACTAGAAGCTGCATTTATTGAGTGTGCAGTGCAGGGGCTGATACAAATGCTGCTTTCATCTGCTCCCAGTAAACATAAAGCCCAAGCGTGGCTCAGTGTGATGCGTACCAGGACACACATAGGTAGGGAGTTTGGTTATGGATTTAGGCTTAGCTAATGAGTGAAAACAAGGGACACGCCCCATGTTCTGTAGGCTGTTTCTGTTCAGCTGTCAGCCTCTCCAGCTTTTCCTGGGCTCTTGACTGTTCTGGCTCATGTTGGCCTGGGCGTTTGCAGGCAGGCTGTCAGTCTGGAACCCACGCTGCCAGCCCACTGTGAGTCACGCTGACCCAAACATCCATTTGGCCCGTTATTGCTTTTTCTATTCCCGTTAGACTGGTATTTTCATTTCTGAAAAAAACATAACTTCTGACAATCTCATCATTAAACCAGTTTGGAAAACAGAAAAAAAAAAAAAGACGAACAATGGGCTGACTGGTCCTTCCCATCACGCTGCTGCGTTACAGAGAACACGCAATCCCGTGCCGATGCTCTGGGATGCGTGTGTCTGCTGGAGGCTCCGCCTGATTTCTCTTTTGCATTACCTTTTCTCCCGCAGCCCTACAGCAGCCCCTGGGCTGCCTGACCATGAGTAGGAGTGTGAATGTGAGTGTGGCATTGGTGGCAACAGTTTTCATTACAATGTTGGTGTCTCATCTGTCTCTCCAAGTTCCATTTTACTTCATGTGGGAAGAGGACGTGTGCCTCTGCAGCACAGTGCAGTGGACAGTCTTGCCCCATCCTCTGCCGTGCAGCTGATGGGCAGCTCACTGCCACCTTTACCCCTGCCTTGCACCTACTGCATGGGCCATAGTGTGGGCAGGACACAGTGGTTGTGGTGTATCGGCACCTGCACTGGTGCTGAGCATGGTGCTCATCTGCTTTGAACTCCTTTGTCGTGCAGATTTTCCTGCCCTCTGTCTTGGCACAAAACCTGGGCTCGAGGTGAGCAGCAACAGAGCTGTTAGAGGGAGATTTGTAGAGAATGCAGGCACTGGAGGGTCCTGAACACACTCTGGCCTGATGATCCAACAGCTAATTGTTCTTTCTGACAAAAAATGTGTCATATTTCAGTTAGCCTGATCTGATTTCAGAATTCACCCACAGGGTCTAATGTATGTGTACTTTCCTAATTGAAGAGCCCTCTGCTTTCAGAAGTACCTTCACCTGATGAGCTCAGCAGGCTGAGCTGCTCTAGTTTTAGTTTTCCAGCACTTAAAAATTATATGCCCATCTCTCCTATGGACACTTGCAATCTTTTCATCAGCCTTTTGAACGCATGGAGTGAGGCACTGAACACAGCCCCTTCCTCTGATGCTGGCTGCGCTGCCTGTAAGATTGCCCTTGCCAGTGCTCGTTAGGCCAAGCTTCGCGGCTGTCCCTGCGGCTCAGCTCATGGGAGCTCTCTGGAGCATCCCTGGAACACCTGGCAGAGTGCAGAGCAGGGATCCTTGGGGCGTCTAGACCTTCCAGTGCTGGAAGATATTACAGAAGGTGAGCTGCGGTCAGGGTGCGCCTGTCCGGAAAACCTGGAGTCCACGGTACACATCCCACAGGCAGCATGATGTAGCTGCTGCTCACGATGTCAGGGCATTGGGACCCCTCACATACAGCAAGCATTGCCAAAAAATTGCCAGCGTAGGCAATGCAAGTAGTCTTCTCGCTTGTAATGGTGTTACCACAGGCCATGGCAGGGTCCAGGCACCTTCAACAGACCTGGGTCACCACGGTGCATGTCCATAAAGCCAGTGTCCTGGAAGGGGAAAGGGTGCCAGCCCACCTCTGGTGAAGTTCCCTGAATTATGAAACATGGGTGCAGGGAAATGGTGGAGATTGTAGGCATCCAGCAGTTTTATCAGCAAAATGAATATATTAATTTCTATCTGCTTGGCACAATGAGGAGTCAGGCTACTAACTATTGCTTTAAGCAAGATTATTAATAAGTACTAGGACAACAGCCAATTACACAAGCAAGTAATGGGTTGATTATCCTGACTAGAAGCACTTACTTGATGTCTGGCATTCCTAGGTGGTTGGGTCGATGTGTCTGTGAAACACAGCTTCTCCTCCTAAGCAAAGGTTGCAGGATTCTCCTGCCTGCAGAGTGCTCTCTGTCGTGTACTGCACAACTTTGCAATGCAGTTTTCCCAGCAAGAAGTGTTACAGCCACGTCCTGACTCTCCATCCCACTTCACCCTTCATCTAGGATGCTAGCAGATGACTGTCCAGGCTGAACCTTCTTAGCGTCTTTAAGCAGACAAGCTAAGTCACCTGAACGTGGCACCTGCCCAGCTACAAACTCAGAGCTCTTTGATAAGCATCTTACAGCCTTCTCTGGTGCTGTGCTAAGGTGAGAACCAAGTGCGGTTCAAGTGGTGTCACTGACGTTAGCGTGCACACTGTGCCAGCAGCGACGGGTGCAACCCTGGAGCAGGGATGGAGCAGCCCTACTCCTGCATACACGTCTGTGTGTCCTGCCCAGGCGGTTTGCACAGGGCTCTGCCTTGTCTGCCACCAGCTGAGATCATGCCTAGGACCTTGTAGGTGCTAGGAGGGATAGCAGATCCTATGACCATGAGTAAGAGTGTGCCTGTGTGATTCGTCCTCTCTCCTAAACTGGCAGCATTAAGAGAGAATCAACTGTTCAAACGGCAGATATGGTCAGGGTGGACAGCCACCTTGAATCAACCACCTTAAACCTCAGTTCTCTGCAGTGAGATCTGAGGTGTGTGATAGAAATGCCTCACAAATTAAACTCCAAAGAGTCTACAGACAAGTTGGGCGAAGAAGTGCAAGAAGAAAAAGGGTAGATAACCTGTTTGCATAGCTAAGGAATGATTAAAGCTTTCATACACAAAATGAGCTGCTTTGATTTACTGTAGGACATCACTGAGTCCTGGGACAACGAGAAGGATATTCTCTGACAAGATTTCAAGTCTCGTCCACTTTGCATCCATCTGTTACTACCCCTTCTCTAATGCCAATAATTAACGCAGCAGAATGGTGTTGTTTTCCATATTTTCAGAGAACAAGACATAACAAAAACCAGCCACAGCTGCATCTTCAGAGAGTTCCCTGTGGTACATGGAGGAAAATATCACCATCTGGAGAACTCACCTCAAGGAGGAGCCCCTTAAAAGCTACCAGTCCCTCCTCTGGAGGGGTGATGGGGTTGGGATAGCAGGAAATCTCAGTTCCAGCCCAGTGATGTTAGCTCAGTTACTTCAATTCAAGTTTAGTGAGGAATGGATTAATCAGATGAAGTTCTGCAAGGGGCCAGGGGAAATCCAACAGGCAAGGATTTGAACTCAGTGTAACGGGAGACACATTTTGTCAGAAAAGAGAGGGATGTGTATGACATTTTAAGCTCAATTGCACTTGGTACAAGTCCAGAGATGCCCTTGGGGCTGTGCTAAGCTTAGCAGACTGTAAGCTGGGTTGAAAACAGCACAGCAAAGAATAAAAAGCAGAGGGTCCGATGCAAGTGGCAGGAAGATCCTCTGAACCTGAAAACCAGAGAAGACATCCAGATTGCAGGCTCTAAGTTGAGACTTTTGGGCTGTATAAATGTAACTGAGAATGACCTTTGGTAACAACAACATCAGAAGACTAATGCTAGGGGATTGTAGAGTGGAGATGCGAAGTGTTTGTACAAATATTGGAAGAGAACAACACTGTGAGGGAAAGTGATCCCTGACCGACTGCGACGCTGATGAAGTTACAACGGCTGCTGTTCTTGCAGCTTTTTCCGTAATGGGGAAATGGAATCAGTCCAGACAACAAAGAAACGACAGCAATGGTAAGCAGCAATTCATTGGAAAAAGGAGGTTTGGAGATCCTGGGAAACTGCACAGAGCAAATGTCTGAGTGAATGGGTTTTGGAGAAGGTAAAGGAAATAACTGATGAACTGATGAACTTAGACTAGCAGCAAGTAACTAAAGCAGTTCTTTGCAGGTGAGAGGGGGTGCAGTATGCTTGTGTGAACATTTATGACTCAATATAAACTAAAGCAATGAATCTTTGCTATCATAGACCAGAGCTCAGGAACATGGCCTGAAATAACTTGCAGGACTGTAGGGCAAAAACAATGGGTGGAGGTTTCTGAAGGTTCCTGCCTATCCCAGTAAATAAAACAGACCAGGCACTGCTCTTTGCCCTGGAGGTCAAATGACACAATATGGCTCATGTGCACATGGCTAAACAGGCTTTCCTCCTGTGCAGGACGGCTGTGCCCAAACTCTCTGGGAGCGTTCCCTGTCTTGTGCTACATGTAGTATCAAGTCTTGCAGTTTTCCGAGTGCGTGCTTGTTGTCCTGGGCCAAAGCCGTGCCAAGATCCATGCAAATTGTTGATTATTCTGGGCATATGTAGGACTCTGATAAGCCCGGGTTCTCTTTAATCAACCAGTAGAGAGCGAGCGCAGAACCCCTCTTCTTGCACCCGTGCAGTTTGCTAGGTATGTCTGCAGTGCTCTCAGCTTTCGGGTACAGCTAGTGCAAAGAATGTGATAGACAGCTGGCAAGCCTTGCAAGGCACTCGTCATCCTCAAACTGTTGGCCACAAACAGTGGTTCTGTAGCACAATTTAGCAGTAAAAATGCTGCATGCCCCTGGCTATGCAGCCACACTGGCTTATTCCCATGTGGAAGTGGTATATTGGAATATCTCTTCTCTGTTAGCATCACATCACAAGCTAAACAGGCAGTTACATCAGCACAGACTTCGAGACTAGACTGTGCTGGTTTTGGCTGGGATAGAGTTAATTTTCTTTGTAGTAGCTAGTATGTGGCTATGTTCTAGGTTTGTGTCTGAATTTTTGCAAAATTCCCAAGAAAGACCAAACTCCCGGAAAAGCGAGGATTCGAACTCATGGAAAAGAGAAGAGCTGAAAAAATCCCTGCCCCCTGGCCAATCCCCATTCATAAACTAAGCATGACATCTATGGTATGGAATATTTCCATTAGCCAGCTTGGCTGTCTGTCTGTCTGTGGTCCCTCCCAGCTCCCACACACTTGCTCATCAGCTGCATATGGGAAACTGGAAAAAGCCCTTGATTTAATAGCAACAACTAAAATCATCAGTGTTATCAGCATTCTTCTCATACTAAATCCAAAACACAGCAGCTACAGGGAGGAAAATTAACTCTACCCGAGACGAAACCAGGACACTCGGCTTAGACAGTCTGCCTAGTAGCTGCCCCTGGATCCTCGGTCTCCCCTTTTTCTGGCACCTGGACATATGAGCTCCTGAAACCAACAGCCCCGCTCCGATTGCTCAGAACCCTTCACACATGGAGGTATACAGACATCATGCACTGAGGACACATGCACTCCCTCCCATTCTCTGTCTTTTGTCCCTCTTCTAAACATCCCCAGATGTCCTGTGCGATCCCCAAACGCCCTTCCTGACATCACATAACATGTCCCATGCCCTCGGGCAGTGATTCTTCTCAGCCTGTGAGGCTACCTGGGGAGCTGCTCCTGTTGACTCTGTCCAGTGGGTGTCCATGAGGCTGATGGCTCTGCTCGGATGGCCTGGGAGGAGTTGGGGTGGGATGCTGTGCTCACTCTAGCTAGGTTGTTGGCATTCCATTGACTGTTACTGTTCCTTTATGTTTGTGGAGATGAGCTAACAAGAATTGCAAAACTACTGTTCCTGAGGAACAGTGGCTTGGAATCAAAACGTTGCTTGGAGAACAACAACAATGAGCAAGACCTTGAAGAGTTAGAGGATGGAAAAATAAGACAAGGATAAGAAGAAAAGGTTAAAACTTGTAAATAATCATTGCAGACAATGTTAACAAAAATACGTCAACACAACTGCACTTCCCTTTGTGTCAGAGACAAAGTGTCTAGGGTATTGAAGTACTTGGCAACAGCTTCTCTGAGGCTGGGCTGAAAACATCTTGTTGATAAAAGCTGCTGAGAACTAATGGCAAAAATGGATTTCTCCTCAGCAGAAGATTTGCAAGGAAGTGAAATTCAGGAGATGTCCAGACAGTAAGCGGCATTTTTGCTGAGTTCTGGCTGAAGACCATCTTCCCAAACCCAAACTAATCCAGCTCTTGCGAACAATGACGAAGAGCATCTCTACTATATGAGGGGTTTCTTGAATGTAAGAACAAGTGCACTTTATGTTGTCTAGCAAGTTGATGAAGATGTTCAAGAGGAGTGACGTAAGTGTTTGTCCTCACTGGGAACAGGTCTTTCCTTCTGTGACTGAAAATGCTATGCAGACAACACCCTTTTTTCCTAAACATTAATCAGCCTTCTCTTGACAATGGAAAGAATGTATTTAGGACATCACAATGTTTGTATCTGTTATTTCACTGAACCCAACTGCCTCATAAATAATACTAACCAAAACCACTGCTGGGTTTTCAGATCAACCAGTCTTCTCCTTAGCATGCCTCCTGTTCACTGCTCTGGGATCGAGGTATTGAATGTCTTCACCTTAGACAGCTGGCATGGTTGTATGCACACCCCTTGCAATGACTCTACGGGGTAATGTTGCTTTCTCCTTACTACAGCTACTACTTTGTGTGCACCTGTCTTCAGAGATCATGGTTTCCCTTGAAATCTAGGGCACAAGTTGGTCAAGGTCTTGCTTCAGAGTACCCTGGAGAATCTCAAGGCACTTGACCATAAAATGAAGAAAATGTGAGAGAAAGATTCCCATATGGGACAAGTTCTGATGTTGCAGCAAAGGAAACAAACTCCAGCAGGATCTTAACACAATAATGAACAGCAAAAACCTTTCAGAAGTGCTCCAGTTCTTGTCCTTACTATCACAGGCTGCACTAGACGTTTGGCTAGAAGGTCTCCAGGGAACCCTGGTGCCTTGTGGTCCACATGAAATGTCTAAGGGATTGATAGTCTTCCCTGGGCATCATCAGGGAGGGGATATCCCCAGACTCCCGGAGTCTCTTCCCTATGTCAGAGTCCAAGGAGACGGCTGCTGCCTGTGCCCACATTGCAGTGTTGGGAAGAGGGCTATCCCAGCTGGGAGCACGTGTCGTACAGCAGAATCACTGCCTTGGCAAGTACTTGTGTCCAGTGCCCAGTGACTACTGTGATATTGGGTGGATGGGAACTCAGAGGGTTTCTGATCTCAGTTTTATTGCCTTTTCTTTCAATTTTCTGTGTTCCAAATGGGATCTTTGCAGAGGAATTGAGCTCCAGGCTGGTTTTTTTATAAATTACTAGTACTTTCTGTCCATTATCCATTCTGACATCCTCCAGCTCCGTTTCATGTCTCTCTTTGTGTTTCCTTGCCTTCTTTGTCAGCTTTCCTTTCCGCACCAAAATGCTACCTGCAGCCCAAGGTTGAAGATGACCCCATGCTTAGAATCCCTCTGACACATCAGAAATTATTCCCTCCCTCCCGGCCTCCCTCTCCTCTGTACTTCCTCCTGCTGCAGCTGACGATGCCACAGGGGTGAAAACCCCAAACATCTTTAATGCAGGCAAATAGGAAAAGGAACAGTACAGTACAGAAAGAGCTTTGTTCCAGAGCGAGAAGAACGCACTCAGCTTTCAGCTACCTCAGGGTTTCATGAGTTATATCTTCCAAAGTAAGACATTTCACAATCCATTTCAAGACACTTTAGATTAGACTCCCCAAGCTGTTAACCCCTCGTGCACTCAATACACCCAGGTTTCCAGCCCCTGGATTTCTTTTCCCACCTCACAGCAGCAGCTCCACCATCAAGCCTGCACATACAAGCAATGACTTCTCCCATGCTCACTTCAACCCCAGAATAAGATCAGCAGCTACAAACCCAGCATCTATGCTCCTGGGAGCAGAGCAGCATGACCATATGGGCCCTCAGTACTTTTAAAGACATGTACCTGTCTGTGCTGTTGTCCTATAAAATGTACACTGCTTTTTGTTGGGGTTTATGTTTCACTGTAAAGCCAGTATTGCTGTCTTCAATTAAGATTTTTATTATTTTCACTATCTGAGGTTCATTAAGATTTTTACTAACAAAGGTTCGATAAAAGTTTATAAGTTACACAAATGCCTTACACCAAGTAAAATGAGCTTTCGTAAAAGCTCTGCCCGAAACCTGATGAATGTTCCTGCAGCTCTTCCTCTCAGAGGCAGAGCACCCGCACCTCTGCCTGTGACTTGCAGCAGTCTGCTGGAGGAACCTCTTGTAGCACTGCAGGTCTTATAGGAGGCAGGGAGTGCTCCTGCCAGCATCATCATCTTCACTTCGCTCTTCCCTGTGCACCCCTCAGTGCTCATCTGTAACTACCTAGAACATTCCTAAGCTTGCTCTTCCCTCCTGTCTGAGTGCCCAGGCAAAAACTTCATCAGCCCGGCACAGAGGGCAATTTCTCCTGAAAGCCATGAGTATCCTGCCTTGAGGACTGACAGGGATCATGGACATTTCCGACTGGAGAAGCTGTAGTTGTTTCTGAATATCCACTGTCCCACTCAAAACTGCATCACAAGTGATGGGGGTTCTCCAGCCTTGGAGGAGCACATTTATATGTTGCTTTCAGTGTCTAAGTGTTGAGACCCATAACGGGGAAAGAACATGCATGTAAATCAGATCCTCCAGTAACAGGAAGGTGCTGCAGAAATACAAATATATTGAGAACCACTTCTCTTTGCCAAGCTCTGGGATCCACTGTTTCAAAGACAGGATGGATTAGACCCTCTCCTGGGAACAGGAGTCAAGTTCCTTTGGCTGGAGGAGAAGTCTCTCTCACCCACAGCTGCAGAGGACAGAAGCTGTGCTGGGCTATGTGGCCCTTGTCTCTGCTGTGGTGTGATGGATGTCTCAGTAAGACCCCGGAGGGAGAGGAAATGTTTCAGGTTTGGTTACACAAAGTATTTCTTCTGTCCACAAATTAAATTTCTTCCTTTTAATCTGAAGCGGTTTCTCCTCCATGAACTTTCAGTTCTGACCCCGTGAGGTGAGTCCCAGAGCATGAGGTAACGTGTTTGCAAGTGCATTTAGCATGACCCAAAATACTTAGAGGACTGTTTCCCTGTAAGTTCGTCCTTCACTGTCCGGATTGTCACTCAACACTGCTGCAGGCACCATGGGTGGAAAGCAGGACTTCTCAGCTTATTCAGACAAGTGCTTCAAAATGCTTGTTAAACTAGTGAAGCTGCAACCATACTCTGAGGCTGCTGGGAAAAAGTATGCACTGACATCAGTCCATGTATTAACAACCAGACCAACACAGCCACGGAAGGACCTTTCTGTCAGCAGTCATTTCTTGCAATAGTGCAAGGAGGACATGAAGGTCACGGGGATCACCCTGATCACCAGAGCCATTTCAAGCAGCCACTCCTCTTAACATGCAGGAAGACATCCATGGAGCTCCTGGAGTTTGTGCTAAATCAGCAGATAAAAAGACGAACGGCTCTTTCCTGATGATTTGAATTCTGTGCATTTGTAGAAAGAAAGACTCCTCTAACACTTAATCTAAGTCGTTACTCATGTTTAGTTTACTGTGTGTCTCTTTTTTAACACAACTGAAATTTATCATAAATGTTTCATGAGTAAACAATGGTGTTAATCTATTTGCTAAGCATGGCTGTTGTTTGCAGCGCTGCAGAGAACATGACACGGAAAAATTCAATCTCTGACACCAGTGTTAGAAACAGCCTCCGATCTGCATTTTGGGACATGGAAAGACCAGTGGCGTAGGCTGATACAGAAGGAGTATGAGGCAAGGCCAGTTGAGCGAGCATTGATGCAACCATCAGGGAGGACAGTGTATCATCAGAGCCCCCAGATGCCTTTCTTCCATCTTTCAGTGGAGGGCACAGTCCTAGACTACATGGGGAGGGAAAGGAGAACAAGCCTTGGTCCTCCTTAGACCTCTGTCAGATGTCCTGTGGGAGACTGACTTTGTTGTGACCCTAAGCAAAGTGGTGTGATGTGGGGACAGGGAGATCATGCTTCTTGGACACCCGATGTTTGGCCAGGGCATCCCAAGCACCTCCTTGCTCATGTTTCATTGCAGGGTCACTCAGATGTTGTACCATAGAGGGACAAGTCCTTGCTGAGGAAGGAAGGAAGTCCTTGCTGTTGCTGCTCTGCAGGTGAGAGGAGGTGCTGCTGGGGTGGAGGGGTTTGCTGGGTGCACAATATTTTTTTTGGGCTTGGTGAGACCCTGTGCCCATGTCCCCAGCAGGTCCCTAGGATGAGGTGCTTAGCACCCACAGGCCTTGCAGTGTAGACGGCAGCATTGACCAGAACTCTGGGACCTGCCAGGGTTCTCCATGGGTGAAAACACACGTGACCAGGCTCGGCATGCAGAGGAAGACCAGCTGCTGCAAGGCATCTGGCCTCCAGCCTGGCCTGGAAATATCCTTCAAGTGAGGTAGCAGGGACTTGCTGCTCTCTCTTCCAGACACCTAGGGGCTGGCCAGCACCAACTTGACCAGCTGTGGTAGCTTCATTGGTCTTCAGCTGGCCTTCTGCTCTTTCTAATGGGCTACCTGGTGCCAGGGTTGGCTTTATATCCTGGCAGACACACTTTTCACCTAAGCCTGAGAGTGCCCCTTGGGCACAGCCAGTCCAGAGGAAAGCCTGCCCAGAGCAGTGGCTGCTGTCTGGCAGCAGTAGTCCCTTCTGCTGACAGAGGAACCCTGCAGAACGTCTCCAGGACTCCTCCTCCCATGCAAATCCCAATGCAGTCTCCAACAGTTAGAAATTGGCTCAGGTCTGCTGTAGGAGGTTTAGTAATATCCTTTCCAAAACATGTTAGTGTTAACTCTGCTAATTGGATATTCTCATTATCCATATAAATTCCAGTCCCACCAGGGTTCTGTGCTGCTGATGTGAAAATCCAACTTTACAATCCATTGCTCTGGCATTTCTGGGTTGTGCTCAGCATGATTTAAGTGAAGAACAGTAGTGGCTGATGACTGCAAAGGCATCTAAGTGTGCTGGGGATTTAAACCAAACCGCTCAGACACATAACTTTGAAAAGTGGCTTCTCTGGGAAGGAAAGGGCTTTTTGGATAGAATTTCATGGAATGACTATTGAGTCATTTTGACTGTAAGCTCCTCGGGAGAGAGAATATCTGTTCCTCAAGTTTGTGGAGTTTGCGGTACCATTGCCTGGATCCAACCAGCACAGCCATTTAATGGGTTTGTGACGGCCACTGATTGAACACTACCCTCCCAGCTCATTTCCTAGAAATTACTTAAATAGCCCAGTCATTTGCAGTCCTTGGCCAGCTGAGGGCTGAATGTACCTCCTCACATTTGCTCTTGAATGTGAATCAGTCCCTGATGTATCTTATTCTTGAACGGGAAAGAATTTGGAAATTCCCTGTATTGTAAGACCAAGCCAAGAAATGTGAAGCTAATGTGTATGACAGAAACAGAAGGAGCTGGAAGACTTGACATGGCTCACTGTGTTGGCAGATGGAAGGGAAGGGGCAGTGACACCTCCAAGTGATCAGAGTGCTCTGCAACTGCTTTTCACTAAACAGTGATTTTTTTCTTCATAAATAGAAAAGTCTACAAAATACCCAAATGCACATTAGCGTGGTTGGAGATTTTTCAGATGTAGGCATTTGTTTTCAACAAGGAATTATCATCAACTGTTCAAAGGGGGAGAAAAGAGAAAGGGAGATCACAGGATTTTTTCCAGTCTAATTTCTGAATCAGCTCCAGAAAGCACGTCTCCGCTAAAACAAATTGATGCAGGATATGTTTGTGTGGCTATTTTGAAACACCTGTAATTTCCCTCCTCCTGTTCATAAAAGCCTCAGAACATGATCAGGGAACAAAACCAATAAAAAGCAATTCTAGCCAGTTCCCTCGTTTATGGGATGAATCTCATACTGTGAATAATGAAGAGTGAACAGCTGAAGTAAATAGTTCATAATCAATCTGCCTTGCCTGGCACGGCAAATGCAATGAAACAAGATGCAGTATAATACAGCTGGATGCAAGGTCACTGTCTGGAAACAAAGAATGCAGGTTGCAATTACGCGGTGGGGGTCTGCATCCTGGAAAGCATGGAAGGAGTGGGGGTCATGCTGGAAAACGGGTTAATCATTAGTGTCATGGCTATGAAGATGCATATTATCTAGAGTGAATAAACAGCACGCTATCAAATCAAGAGCAAAGGTGCTCTGTACTATACAGAGTGCAAGGGGAGGTCATATGCTGCTACCAAAAAAATAAAGACAAAANCAAAAGAATTCAAAACCATGTCNTCACCATGTGCAAGGGATGAGTTCTTGGGAAACCTCAGGCAATGGAGGACATTGGTCTTTGGCACCTTGGTCACACTGTGTCAGCACAAGACTTCGATGTGTCAGGAAGTCCTACGCCGATCAAGGTTTGACAGGTGGTAGGTGAGTTTGATCTCTTGGGCATCCCCCTGAAAATCTAAGGACATTGGCTTAAGCAGTGGAAAGCAACTGACACCATCTGAATGCTCCTGAGAAGTGGCTTTTTCCTACTCGGAAGCACGATTCCCATGAACGAGGAGATGCAACAGAGCAAGCTGGGGAAAGAGGAGTGCTAATCTACAGGAAGGGTGGTGTTGCTGAGGCCAGTCCACTTTGNTCCTACACTGCCTCACTGGTGCTCCTGCAGGACTCTGAGCTGGTGAACACCTCAGAAGAGAAACCGTGGAGATTCAGGACTCTAGGAACAAGCCCTCGAAGTGTCCTGAACAAAGAAAGAGTATCTGCTGTAGCCTTTCAGCTGGCTTTGGCTGGCTGGGTAGGCAGGAAAGGAGCCATTTGTGGACATACTGCACTCTTGGCCACTGTATCCCCCAGCAAATCCAAGCGCTTCTACCCACCATTTCCCCACCCCGCCTCTGAGCCTGGAATGCAGCGACCTGGTTAGTGGGGTTGAGACACAGAGGTTGGGCTGGAAGAGCATGGAGCTGGTGACTCTGTGTGGCGGGATGCTGATGGACCTAACAGAGTCTTGTAAAAGGGATGCATGGCTCAAGAAAGAAAGCTGGGACATACAGAGAGAGTGTGCAGACATAGAAAAGGAGGAGTATCTGCTGTCTTTGAGAAGGAGAGAGGGAAGAAGGCAAGGAAGGCATGGGGAGCAGGCATATAGCTATCGAAGAGTGGGGAATGGGCAGGACAGGGCTCCTGGCAGATTTTTTCATGGTCCAGCGCATCCAGGGTTTTCCCTGGCCCAGAGGAAGGAGCAAAGGCAAAGGTCTGGAGATAGTATGGCCTGGGGGACATCAGTCATCAGACACCAGCACTGGTCATGTCGTGCTCCCGTGCTCCCTCTGTGGAGCTGCAGCTCACCTGGGAAAGCAGAACAAGGGTGTTTCTGGAAATGCAGCCACTGAATGTAGGTACTCATGGGTCTTTATGAAACAAGTGTTTGCACAGTGCTCAATTCTGGATGTGCACATGTTTGAAGGAAAAAAAAAAGGAAGTTAGAGCTGAATATTGCTCTTCAGGGAAGCTACCAGAGTTGTCTTTGGTACCATATTTTTAGGTGCTGATGATTTGCAGGTATAATCTACTGCCAGTGATGCCACAGCGCCAGCCCTGGCTCTAAGCAGTGTTCACACACTGCAGAGCATGAAGAGTTAAACCCTGCAGGTCTCAAAGCATCTGGCTGGCACTGCCTTTCCTAGGAAAATTATGTATTCTTGGCAGCAAGCTAATAAACCAATCAGCAGTAATTAGCATCTTTCAAGGAATGAACTATCTGGTGGCATTCAAGGAGTAGAACATCTTGCCTGAGCAAAATGAAGTGTGAAAGAGCTCTGCAGCGAGGTGGGTCTATTGCTATGGTGCTCTCTTTGGAGGCCCACTATCTTCAAACCCGCTGCAGAGGAGGGAAGCCTGTACTGGTGGTACAGACTGCATACACCTCTTCTTGAACAAATTGTCTCCTCCGCTTTCCTTTCCAAGCTTTGATTTTCCTTTGGAGGCTGCAGCTGTGCATTGAATGACGGAGGACGCTCCCTTTGGGCGTATTGAGGCATGGGGCTGGCCCAGATTTTGATCTATTACTTGTTCTATTTTCTTTTTGCTTTGTGGAAAGCCTAAAGTTTTAACAGCAACACATCCATCAAAATTCAAGGTCACCAGTTCCAGGACTGCCCATTGATGCCTTAATTTTCCTGCCAACAGGCAGAAATCTTCACTTTCTGTGCTCCCATGTGCCCTCGGAGTGGTTGCTCCTCTCCAGCATGCACCAGGTTGCACCAGGGAAATGATGCTGTCATACTGTGGGGACAACTCTTCTGTCCCTTAGCTGAGATGCTTCTCCACCAGGCCTCTAGAGCTAGACTGATCACAAGAAAGGAGTAAAACCAGTCCTTGCTTCTTATGATGGTTTCATCGCAGTTGCATCAGGCAGCGTCCAGACAGATAGGGCTGCCGCAGTCTCGTGTGCTGTGTCTGGCTCCGCGCACGCGGTGGTCCGAGGAATTCATAATCAAGAGCAGTCAAGACTGCTGAGATCAACAGGGGCAAAGAGCAACTGGCTGCTTACAGTAAAGAAAGTAAAACAACTGCAACAATTAAAAGGCAAAGGACAGCTGGGGAAGAGAGATGAAAAGAGAGACTCTGGGAGCCTGAAACATCACTTGGAAGTCCTCAGCTTCTGGAGAAAGGTGGCTGCTCTCCAGCACTGATGGGTGCAAAGGCTTAACCTTGTACCTGTCTCACCAGTACAGGGGAAGGGGCAGACTGAACAGGCTGGTGTAGGCTGTGGGAAGATGGAGGCTGATGTTTAGGAGCCCCCACCCCAACAGGAAACATTTCCATCAGAAAAAACTCTGGGCCAAGCATGTTTAGATTTGGGTCGAAAGATTTTCATGAGAATGAAGCATTCTGGAGAAGCTTAGATTTTTTCCTGTGGAGGAAAACTTATCCTGAGGATTTACAGTCCACAGAACCAACAAACCATCCCTGATCCCCCCTTCCGAGGGACTGGAAACACTTCGGCAAGGTCTCTGCTACCTGTGCACCAGCACTGCTTCCTTCCAGAGCCCCAAATGTGGCTGGAAGTAAAACTACCCATGGCTTCTCTGTCTGTCGACCTGCTGCTCACACTGTAGCCTCCACGCAGAGGCTAGTGGTTTCAGCAATGTGAGTCTGGTCAGAGCTGTGCTAAGCGGGCCAGAAGAGGCCCCTCAGGATGGCAAGATGAAACATATGGCAGGCATACTGTGACATATTGCTGACAGACCTGCACTTACAGGCCCATTAGTCTCAATTAGAGTGGACTGGAATATTTAGCACAGGTTCAAGTAAAGATGACTGGGAATGGCGTACTGGGACTCATCAGCGCGGCTGGTGGGGCTCATCAGGAGCCATCAAGAAATGCTAGATGAGCACAAAAGATGTGAGCTGGGGGAAGGAGGGTGATGCTCCGAGAGCGCTGCCGTGAGGGGACCCTTGGAGCTTGTGCATGTCGGTGTGGCTGTTGTGCCTGAACATATCGAGGCTGGTCTTGGAGTAAATGCTGTGCTTGAGGTACATAAAGCAAGAACAGTGAGGGGTTGGGCACCAAGGGATGGGACTGAGGGAGCAAGCAGGTCTGCCCAGCCTTGAGCCCAGCAAGCAGCAGCATTGCTGAAGACAGCCAGGCAAGAACGGGCAACTTTCTGACTTCTGCATAATGGAGATACATGCCAAATTTTCAGTCCACCTTGCCCTTGCATGCAGGCTGCAAGCGCTCCTTACCCTGAAGCCACAGTCATGCATTTGGCAGTAACACAAATTTCCATTCAACCTCTCCCCATAACACTGATCTCTACATAATCACAGCTCTGAGGCTTGCAAAGCATCTCGGAGAAACTGTGACACAGCGACAGAAGTTACTGTTGGTCCCACTGACTGTGAGGATGGGACAAGACTGTGCCTTGCCAAGGACATGTGGAGGAGTCTCCACCAAAGGCACTGACGACCCCAGACCCAGCAAAGACTGCAGCCAGGAAACCATCATGAAGAATGCCCTCATGGAAATGCAGACATGCTGTGAGCCCTGCTTAATTCCCTGCTCCGTTTAATTGCCTCTGTGGGACACTGTAAGAAAAAGAAAAGCAAACATTAAAATACACAGCGGGGTGAGGATGACAGTTGCTACCTCCGCTGTCATTATGCAGCGAGAGAGAGATCAGAGAGTTTGGCCACAGGCTGTGTATCTCCTATCCCAGTGGAGAAGTGTGGCTACATGCTTGGCCCTCTTCAAAATAAATTACAAAGTTCATTTCTTGAACTGTGTTTTCCCTCAGTATGTTATTTCTGCATACAAACGCAAACCTGCGTGGACCTGTGGAGAAGTGCAGGAGCAAAGAGGCAGGCATATACATAAAATTATAAACTAATCAGACTTGTTCTCCAAAAGCTGGCAAGAGAAAGAAAGTTATTGTGATGTTTATTTTCAAATGCTTCATGCACATGTGGATATGAAGGAGATGGAAATCAAGAATTAGCTGGAAAAGTTGCATTTCTTTCACAAATTTCTAATGAACCAAAGACTTGAGTCAAACCATTCTACACATTTCTAGCTGAGATGAACTTCTTCCTGGGAATTGCCTTTATTTTTGCATCAAAATACTCAAAGTAGATCCTCACACACATCTCAGACATTTCAGATGGCTTCATCACATGTTTAGCCCCTAAAAAGTTCAAGGAGAAATAGAGTAACTGGTACCTTTGGTGGTCCTCATTCCTCCAGCGTGCCAGCTTGGCTTGGGGAGCTTGAACCACCCTTCTCGGGACCCAGGAGGACTCAGTCTGTGGATGAGGCAGCAGGAACAGCTGAACAGGGCTGAGACAGGGAAGCATTTGGAAATCTGCCTGCATGTCACACAGCAGCCACCATGGTCTCCGCGCCTGGCAGGTGTGAGCATGCGTATATGCAACACGGAGCATGAAATGGCCTCTCCTGAAGGTCAAGTGCCCTTAGAGCATATGTTCCCTGAAACCATTAATGGTAGCTCATTTGATCTGCATGCTTTGCCACTTTGTTTAATAGCAAAATAAGTAGTGCAATGATCATATTTGATGCAGTTAAAGCAGAAGGGTCTTGGTTTTGGTCATCAGGTGTCTGTTTATGGTGTGCAGACTCTGCAGACAAACCACCCATTATGTTTAGATTAATGTAAAGCTAATAAGACATGAAGACAACAGGCCAAAAATTATTTCTAGAGCTGGTACTTAGAGACCAGAAAACACTGTGTGGACGCTTAATCTATCCCCTGAGACACTTTAATGAAGGAAGAGTACCTGGAGCCCTATTAAATCCACGGAGACACTAGTCTCTCCAGATTCTGAACTATTTTAATGTTTTTTTCAGCTGGTTGGTTAAGGGCTAAAGGAACAATTTTTATCGATGCGTGTAATATCAGCTATTGCGTGGTCTGGATGGCACGTCCCCATAATCTGCTCACTCTGGTGTGACTTCTCTTTATGCAGCTGCGCACACAGCAAGTGACTGGCTGAGCCAGGGACACAGCACACTCACACCACCTCCTGTAGGCTCACAAAGACGATACGGACCGGCCAGCACAGCCAGGCTGTAAATGTGTGGCTGGTGCCTCTTCCTTCTCTCAAATGACAGCACTGAAGTCACTGGCATCCTGTCTGTTTTTTATTCTTTGGACCGGTGACCAGTGTTCACGAACATTGGTGCAGAATAGAGGGTAACCGAGCATGTCATGAAGATATTTTGTCTTGCTAAAAGGTGAAATAAGATGCAGTGAGAATGTGAGGAAGGTGGAGTAACAAATCAAAAGCACTGAACAAGCAGCATTCAGCCTCTGTGCCTGAACACACATGGAGATGCTGCGGAGTAACCAGCTTGAAGAGGGGGATCCAAAGGATCTCTGACCTTCTTAGATGGCTTCTTGAAGACTTATCTGTGCTTTGCAATGGAGTGTGGAAAGCTGAGTTAATAATGGGTAAGGGCTTGCCTGGATATTTTATTCACTTTGAAAGGGAGGTTCTGGTGAGCTCATTTTCATGAGTCCTTCACAGATGTTCTCTGCAAGCAGTCAGGCATGCTGGATTTACATAAAGCAGGAAAAAAATTTGTTCCCAAATAAATTTATAAGACAAAGCCCTGGAAGTGGTTCACTCCTGTTCATAGATGTTTGATAGTCTGCACAAGGATTTGGTATTCAAACATTGTTTTCTTATAAAACATCCTGATATTTACAAAGCAGTTTAATTTGAATGACTGTTCAACCACGAAGCCTCTCTGTACATGCCTTGGTTGCTATCTGTGACAATCCTGATTAAGAAGTGCAAGTTACGTAAGTAAAAAATACCTAATTCAACTAGCAACCGAAGACATAGTGCACATAGTTAAATACTTCGAATGTTAACAACAAAAACACTCCTGAAGGGGTCTGGAAAACTTACCAGCTGTTCACCAAGTCAAAGAAAAAGTGAATTACTAAAAGATTATTGTTGTAATGGCTAAATCAAACAACGCTGTTTGTAAAAGCACATTGTTAGCCCAGATGCTGCAGCGTTCACCAGACTGATTTCAGGCCTTATACTGTACTCTAAAGCCTGCACTTGACATTACAATCACAAAACATTAGACTTCATCAAAGGTCTGCATGAAGAAGCTGGCTTGCAAGGTGCCAGGCTATGAATTTACAGTGCATTAGTTTTGACACAATAACTGTCTGTGTGCACATGGGGACCGGGATTCACCCCCGTGAAGCCCAGCCCTCTGTAAAGGAGTTGTCTGGTTTAATCTCCTCTGTAGGGGGAGTGGGAGAAACAGGTACCTCCTTAGGCCGCCCATTCTACCCAGGCAGGTGTCACGGTGAAGAGTTTTAAGATGAGTTTGAAGGTAACAATCAGCTTGAGTGATGCCTAGTTATCCATTAGGAGACACTAAAGACAGAAGATAAAACTTCTTCTCAAGATGAAAGGAAGCTATTCAGAGCTGGATATGTGAGTCCACTGTGCGTGTGGTTGCAGATAAGGCACGGAGGAAGAAGAGGAGCAACCAGGACTAGAGCCATGAGGAACTTCGCAAAGGAATGTAAAAGATCCTCCAAAGGAAAAGCTGTGGGAGCAATCGATAGAGTAGAAGAGAGCTGGCAGAGAGCAGACATGGAAGAAGGCTCTGCAGAAGAAGGAGGAAGGAAGGCGATGGGAGAGGGAAGATCACGTTGCATTTTGTCGAAGTCTCATAGGAACAGAAGAGGGCTCCGCGAAGCTGATTAACCATGTATTAGCTATGGAGCACATACCTGGACAACTCGGTCAACATAGAGCAGCTTGTTGAAGCCACATAAATGGAATCTATCAATGAGCCCGAAGTCATACTCTGGCAGAGGAGGGGATAGGATTGAACAATGATGGTGATGCTCAGAGGAGAGTGCAGCACCACAGTCAGGGGCACAGGAGGGGATGAAGTTGATTGACCACATCTTCCAGTCAAGCCAGGACTGTGAATCAAGTTAAGAGGTGTAGGAAGGCAAGCAGGCTGACAGGAGTCTGTTTTGTCCCTGGTGAGGGACACTGGACTTTGAGAATGACAGAAGAGGCACCTGAGTCAAAATCAGGCAGGATGGCTCCTGGGGAGGAGAAGAAGGGAGTGCAGGGAAGCCAAGCAGAGAGCTGGAGAAGAAAGGGCAGGAAGAAGAGGGAAATGCTGGAATCAGGAAAGAAAGCTCGATGATGGCAGGGGGAAATGTGCTTTCATCCTGCAAGGGAGATCAATCTGCTTAGAGGTTGGGGAGATCCCTGCTAATTCATGCCCTGCTGCTGTCTGCTGCAGAGTAGGGGGCCTGCTAGTGAGGAGACAGGGATGCGTTCAGGGGATCTAACACCTTCTGTGCCCCATTGCACTGTCAAAAATTGGTAGAAGTGTTCCACTGAGCTCATTTGGGTAGTGAAGTGGAAATCTATGATTTTCCCTTTCAGCTCTGGAAGGAGAGAATGAAGCACTGCAAACAAGACACAGGTCCCCACGAGCCCTGAATGGTGGGTGTCAGCCTGCAAAGCTGAATGGGAACCTGATCAGCACGTGTCCAGGCCCTCTAGACATGCATGTAGTGCACAGGACGGCCCCACTCACAACAAAAGTCACACCACTCTCCTCACACCAAAGGCAGCAAAGGCACATGGGATGTGTAGGGCTGTGGCAGGGTCTCCTGTGAGTCCCAGGATGTGACAATGGTTAACGTGAAATCACGTTCACGGGCACTTACAATGTCCTGCCTGCTCAGCACTTGCTCATGGCAGGGAACTGGCAGCAGAGAAGACACACGTTTTGCTGTCAAAGCACCTCCAACAGGCTCCGCAGCTCTGACAGATCTTGTCTGCCAGAACTTCTCAGAAAGTTGAGCTGCTTCTGAATCCTCAGACTGTCCTCCCAGACAGCAGACAGCGCAGTCTGTTTGAAGTAACCCTCTTCTCCTCCAGTTTCAGAAACTACAGCTCTAACGATAGCACAAGTGAAGAGGGATGTGTGAGTACTGACCACGTTCAGGATTGCTGGTGGCTCCTGGAGTACCTCATGGAAAGAGGTGCTCCTGCACCGTTATTCAGAGTTTCTTTCCTCTGTGATTTTTTTACATCCTTCCTTTTATATACCAGTTCATCATCCATGCAGGGGAGAGGTGCTCCAGGAGCATGAGCACAGGTCCACACACCTCTCCATCCAATGACACGGTGACATTTCATCCATCCAGCACTGTTATTCAATGAAACTCTTTGTTTCACTGTGATAAATGGGGCAGGCAGGGAATCGATTTCCTCCTCTGCCTGCAAGGCGTCAGAGGGCTGCTTTCACCAGGAGGCCTTCTCTCTGCCTCAGTGCTCAGATTAACTTATTAGGAGTTAATTAATCAGGCCCATTGATTGGCTGTCACACTGCTGGATGGTTAGTCTGCTCTCAGGTCGGAAGGTCATATCAGAGTAGTTCCTTCTGTCCTCTTTGCTCCGTGATGCCTGTCTTCACCGAGAGAGGTTGAACAGCCAGGAGCGGCGGAAAGAAGAGGAAGATGAAGGTTGGCCTGTTTGCCAAACAATACGGTCAACAGAAGAGTGGAAATATAGCTCCTTTCCCCCTTGCATGTTTTTCGCATGCTGTGGGAGGGATGGGGATAGCTTCCACAACTCCTCTCTTCCAGAATGAAGGAGGGACACGAGACAGTGCACAGTCAGATGGAGCCTTGGTTCTTCAGCCCAGCAGACTCTCACTCGCTGCTGCCCATGGGTCTCTGATGCTGGTCACGAGTACAGAAAGCTGCTGTGGCCCAGGTGGGACATTGCCCATAATGTGTTACTTGCCTGAACAAGTATCCATGAGGCAATGAGCAGTGTGGTTTTGGAGTGTAAANGTTTCAGGGAATCAACATTGCACAACAAGAATGTATGTGTGCATCTACGAAAATTCAGGGAAAAGCTACGTAAAAAGAAGGGGATCACCCTCAATGGAGTTGGGATGAGATTTTGAGGCCAACAGCCCCTCACCTCGTAAGATAACTGATGGGATTTTTAATGTCCATACGTGATCAGCATCTCAAAGCTTGTCTGAAGAGTCACCACCAACAGCAAAGCATACTTCTTAAATACATATATATATATGTACATAGAAAAGCAATGTTTCATGAGATCCTGACTTTAAAGCAAAGCACTGAACTAGGTTTAGTCTGTTTGGCTTATCCAGAAGGGCATTAAGCAGTGACCTGGTAGAGGTTCATTACTATCTGCATGGGAGGGAGGTTTCTGACAGTAGAGGGCTCTTCAGTTGCACAGAAAAAGGTCTAATTGTGTCCGGGTTTGTGAAGCAGGAATTATAGAAAGTCAGGCTAGAAGTAAGATGCAATATTTATAAAGATGGTTTACCTTCAAAACTTGTCTTGAGAGGTGGTCAGTTCCTCCCCCTTTGTGACCATTTCCTGGAACAAAAATGTGAGTGGAAGGCAAGAGCTGGATGAAGATCTTACCCTCTGTTATATGGTCTGAGCTTCCTGACTGATCCTGAAGATCTGTGGACCTGAGCTGGGCTGTGAGTTCATCTCGGAGCTCTGCTGGACCTACCAAGCATTTAATACCACTACCCTTGTCACATCTGGCGTCTGTTTCAGTAGCTGAGTGATCCAGAATTGTGGTCCTCGGTAACCTCCATTTTCCTGCTGGAAAAGCAAGTAGTTACAGCCAAGATCTATCGATCCTACCACCACCACCAGATCCACACTGGAAAGTCACCCACTCCCGGATCTCAGCGCAGCCCTACAAGGCATTGGCTCCAACAGGTCTTGCCACAGGGAACAATCACACTCCTCTGCCTACAGACCTTTGGCTTAAGGTGCTGAGAGGAAGCAACGAGCCCTGTATGTCAAGGGATGGTGAAACCTGGCTGGCCTAGGGACAGGAAAAGATTGTCTTTTGCAGAACATGTGAAGCAGAGGGGATCTATTCTCCAGATAACAGTATTTGTTCACTTCTTTATCAAGGCAGATTTTATCTGAACATTGCACACCCACTACCGCTTTCTTTAATGCTCTAAAACTGAGCATGCGTCTACGGGACCTACTGGGAAATCAGCCAGAGAGCTGAGGTGATTTTTTCTTCATTATTATTTCCCATCCTACCTGCCATTCAGTTTCTCCCGTTAGCACTGGAAAGGAACCAGACCTCCCCAGCTCCACTGAGGAAGCACTAAGGAGGATCTAGTCTAAGGGTGTGTGTTTGGCAAAGCCTGTCTGATAGGCTTTTCACTTGTTGACCAGTGACAAGACCAAGAGCCTTCTCAGTGCACTGTGAACAAATCAAACTCCCAACCACATTTTCTGCAAGGAAAACCAAAATGCCTTCATCATCAATCAGAAGGACCTGCCACATGACAGGAGCTTGCAAGCAGAAGGCAGAGGAAGCCTGGAAGCCTTGAATGTCAGCCAGCAAAGCTGAACTTCCCAGCCGTGCTCCAGATGTGGGTGCAGTCACCCAGACTATGCCACGTGAGAGCTCCGTGCTGGGTAATAAAGCACCTCCTGGGCACATCTGGAGTGTGGGATGTCCTCTCAGTCCAGTTCATCCCAGTGCTGCTCTTCTGTTTCCTGTGCTTCCCCAACACTCATGTCTGGGCGGCAGGGAACTGGACCTGTTAGAATTTGGGTCTCATATCGGTGCATCTCACTGGGGAAGGAGGTCATCTCCACTTGTCTAAAACTAAAACTGGACACGGTATTCTAGATGTGGTCCAATAAGTACCAAGGACGAGGCAACAGCCAGTTGCTGTGATGTGCTGGCGATGCTCCTGTTAGCCCAGGATGCTGATGGCCTTCACTTCTGGGATGCGCTGGTGACACATCAGTCTGCGGGAGGAAAGGGGAGAACAACTGAAGGGCTTATGCAGGACTTGACAGAAATTTCAGCGTTACAGAGATCCTATCAGTGACTTTTCTGGGACATGGACTGGACCCTTTCTGCCAAGACAAGAAGGTGACAGCCAGTCTATAAACCTTACCAACGGGTAGGGAGATGGAATAGGTCACATTGTACTTTTCTGCAGGATATTGAATTTTGCAGTCTGCACCATGTTACTTTGTTATTACTAACACATAAATCTGCAAGTGCACAGCTTATTGAGGTGCCCTGACAGCCGGGAGATGGGGAATTGTTACTATGACAGATGGACTGACAAGTATACTCCTATAGAAAAAACTTTGTTCAGCTTGGAGTTAAGGCTGTAAATATATAAAACATATATAAAAAGAATGTGATTAGAACAGTGCGGATCAGGAGGATGAGACATCCCATGGCAGGTAGCGCTGGGAGGAAGAGCAAGATGGATGCTGGGCTCGAAACGGGGCTGTTTTGTCCACCTCTGGTTCCAATGTGCCACGTAGGGAGTATTGCCAGATTAGAAAAGGTGCTTAACCATCCTATGGTCTTCCAGACCTGACTGTGTAAGCACAGCAGCCAGGCTTTGCTTTCATCTGGCTAACTCATGGAGACTTGTGCACAGCCATCCCCATGCCCTGGGTGACATCTTTGCCTTGGCCACCGGCGAGTGAGCATGTTCAGAGGCCAGGTATAAAGGCAGCCAGGCAGGAAAGTGCCTCCAGAAGACTTCACTGTCTGTGGAGGCATCTGCTGGGCTTGGAAACTTCGGACTTTCTGTGAGAGAAATAAAAACATGGGAATTTTCAGCCAAAAGCCTATCAGGAATGTCACCTTCTCAGAGGCACAGCTCTTCAGGGAAGACATCCAGGTTAGCGCAGGAGGCAAGGCAAGGATGTGAGATGTTGGGGACCTCCTGACCTTCTCCAGCACTCTTCTGCCTGTGGGTGTGTGGTGACAGTGTCTGCTGGGTGAGCCATCACTCCCACAGCAGATCCCCATCCAGGTCTGCTGAAACAGCTGCTGTCCTAGCACGTCTTCAGAGACATGGCTTCTTCCGAGGCCATGGACAGCTCCCGATGCAATAGGGTTCACATTAAAACACTGGGAGCATAAAGCAGAGGGTTGGTGAGATGGACGACCATATGGACCGCATGGCCTTGCCCGCATCTTCCAGGGCTTCTTGTCGCCCTCTTAGCTCTTCAGGGATAATGGTGCCTGCCCTTCTCTGTTTGGAGAAAGCCCTTTCCCTGCGGACACGGGCAGTGGTGGCTGGCAGGCATTGCGCAGGGGGTAGGTAAGCCAGGCCGAGCCCCCATGGAGACGGGGCCTGAGTCCTCCAGCACTCGTCCTGGCACCTCACGCAGAGTGATAACTCTGCAGTTCGGCGAGTCCGGTCTCTCGCTAAACATCTCTGACATTTGATTTGAGGAATAAAGGTCAGGCTCCTCAGAGAATGGTAATGCGGGTTTAATGAACAAAACCTGTCAGAGTCTGCGTTGCTGAAGCCTTTCTGGAGGGTAATGGAGTCTCGGGAGCCATGCTGCCTGCTCTGGCAGCGATGGCCTCGGCTGCCTGCGCCCTGATCTTTGCACATCGCCGAGCAGCGAGCACGGCTGCGGCTGGTGGGGATGTGCCTGGGGTCTGGCAGAGACACGATGCCTGACCCAGCTCCTCCAGGCCATGCTGCTGGAGGGGAGCAGGCTCCCTCTGCATCTTCATTCCCCTCGTAAGGTCTCCTCCTCTTCCCAAGTGATCCAGGAGACCAGAGGAGCCTTCTCCTGGAGCTAGTCCCACATCACTCAACAGTCTGTGGACAGTGGAGCAGTGTAGGCACGGGATATCCCATGCCTGGTCTTACCCAATGCTTCGTGCCTCGAGCATGGCCCAGTTTCTGCAGCAGCATCACTGGCTGCTCTTCTCTCTCACGCCACTGGTACCTGAGTCCTACTCCAGCTATTGTATCCAAATTTCTTGTGTAATATGGGGAAGTTTAGTTCTGAAACTTCTTTCTTGGCACCATATGAAGTCAAAAAAGTCTTTCAAAATAAATATGCAAGACATATCCAAACAAAATAGTCTAGCATTTCCAAAATGTGAGAATGAAATCGGCCACTTTTTGTAAAAGTCAGTACGAATTCCAGGACTGTTCATGTCTTGCCTCTTTTCAGACTTCTTTCCTTATTTGTTCGGAATGTTTTGTCAGCTCTGCAGATCCCCTTACCTCTGTGTACCCATCTCCCTCCCCCCTTCCTAGGAGCTGTGCTCCCTTTTCTCCCCCGCTAACGGACATAAGCCTTGCTTTTGTGTCTAATAATGTGCATCCCACTGCAATTTCATGCTTTTACACTCATAGTGTACACAGAGAATACAACTCTTTTCACATACAAAATTGCAAATACATAACTAAACCATGACAAATTCCTATTTGCAATGAAATACTCTCATTTATAGAAGTGCATGTCTTCTGGCCACAAAACGCTTAAACATTGAAGCTAAACAATCTCTTTCAAGCTAATTTAGGAGCCATCAGCAAGTCTCAGCTTTCCATAGCTGGAAATCACTGCTGATGTATCTTTGCTTCTCTGCTTTCCTTTCTTAAATAAAGGTAAATGCTAGATATTGTGTTTGCCTCTGCAAGATAGCAGAGTCTGTCAGCTCCCTCTGGCCTAAAGATTGCGGTTTTCTTCCTCTTGTGGAATTACATTCAAATATCTACTTTAAAAGTACACTGACACTCAAAGTCAAGTGTTTCAAATGTTGGAAGCATCAAAATTAAGGCTGTCCTCAGCTCCAGCCTCTTGTGCAGGATTATTACAATGCAGTCTTTAATTACATGATCGTATACTAGTTTTTCCACAGAATCCGTAACTCATTCCATGCCTGGGTAGTCATTCAATATTTCTCTTAATCCTCCCCATTCAATGTGTGCCGCAGGCTTTATTTGCTGCGCACCATCCAAACCCTCTGTTGACTGCACAATTATTCCTTTCCTCATGGGTGTTTCTCTGGTGCTTTCATAAAGGTCTAGGAATCCTTCTCAAGTGCTAACAAATTTATTTCCACAAAACACCTATGTAATGACCTTGTACTTTCTCCCTTGAGAACTGAAGCAGAAAGATGAGCACCAGTAGGAGAGAGAGTCTGAGTTTGGAGGCTTTCATACCATCCCACACAGCAGGCCCCAGTACTTGATTTTCTGTGGACTTAGCGTTTCTTTACATTTCATCTGTTCAAAGCATAGCTCCTGTTGGCTTCCGTTTCGAGTGCTCAGCACTTTGCAAACCTGACCCTAAGGACCTCCCACTGGGGACTCTGGAAATGAGAAAGGCGTAATTAAGCTCATCTCTAAATTCTGGAGGAAATGCAAGAGTAGGAAGGAATCCCCAAGAGAGCACACTTTCTTCTCATGCAGTCCGTCACTTTGTTCAGTAAAGCTTTTCTGGTCCGCCCAGGGAGTGAGGGATACTGCTTTGTTACACCGTCCCTAGAGCGAGCCCAACCCTTGCATTGCTTAGAGCCTGAATGAGAACAGAACAGGACTGTGTAATTAAAACCAGAAAAAAATCACAGCCTTTCTTGCTGTCCCTCACCATCTCCTTCTCATCCCCTCTCCGCCTTCAGATACTTCCTAATCCCCCTTGAGAATGGCTTTGTCCTTGTGTGCCAGTCATTGTGTACCTCTTGCACCAGATCTCTCGATTCAAGGCAGTCCACTCTCCCTTCCTCACTCCCAGGAGCACTCTTCTGGCCTGCAGACTTGCCTCCAACCAATGCTCTTAGGCTGGAGCAGGGCTCTGACATTGTGGACAGTTTTCATCCTTATCCATGGAGATAACCTAAGATCAGAGGTCCCGTGTCACACCAGAAACCTACAGGACAGCAGCAGCATCTGTCCCCAGACAGCGTACACCTTGAATGTCCCGTCCACGTACTGCTGCCCAAGTGGAGGCTGAGCTGGTGTGGAGGCAGGGTGGTCTGGGGCCACAGATTAGGAACAAGCTCAAGACCACAAGGCAAAGGCAGAAATATGCTGCCAGGGTCCATGGGACAGTCTGCAGGGGCGTAGTCCTGGCTGTCCCTGTGACACACATGATCCCAGATCTGCCATCATGGAGGCAAGTTGGTCCCACCCCCATGTTGTGGGGAAATCCTCCCAGTTCTGCCCCAGCTCTTGCTTTTCCTGGGATCATTCAGCGTGCTCTTTCAACACTTAGGGGTAGCCTGCCTTGGTCAGATGTGGGTGCAAGTGCTGGAGGTGCCTGCAGGAGCTTAGTTAGCGACCTGGCTGTCCATCACCTGGGATCGAGCTATGAGCAAGAGCTGAAGCAATGGCTTAAAACACTAATATTTAACCCAAGTCGCTCCACTTCCATCTCATACTGGAGCTTGACATGGTGCTTTTCCCATTTTTATTTCCCAGCCACTGGCAGCACTTGGCACCTTTGGTGGTTTGTAATGTCAGGACTCAGGCATTTAGGAAGAAACCAGGAGGATATCTGGGAGCTGGTATCTGACAACCTGCCGTGTGCCCGCAGGCGGGTGCTCTGTGGGGCTGGGAACGTGCTCTGGGAGCCCGTCACCGATCCCACGTGTGACACCAGCAGCTCTCCCACCCTGTGCTTTGCACAGACCCTGCTCTTCCTCAGCTAACGGGATCCCCAGGGATGATCGAGCAGCTGTCTGTCCCTTTCCTTGTCATCCAAGTAGCCTGCAACTCTGCTTCTCTGTTTGTTTAGAAAAGGTTTCATGTTCACCTTCCCGAATTCCCAGACAACTGCTCTGACATATTTTCCCTGTCAATGCAAAGACAACACAGTCTGGTAAAACAGCTGCCTGAGCCTCCCAGGTTACTACGTTCTTGATATTAAAAAGCCATTTTCTGCGGGACTGGCAGGGCAGTCACGAGTCTCACGTGGTCCAGACCGGTACTCCCGCTTGCCCCTGGAGAGGCACAACATGTTCCCACTTCCAAACCTCCTTTCTTGAGATACTGCTTTCCAGACATCGCGGATCAGCAGCTTGTACCACACTGACCCATCTGCTTTTCAAAGTGGGTAACCATGCTACACTGCTCTGTACTTGCACCAATATTCACCTTTGCTGACTTTTTTGGACACACCATCAAGTCAAAGAAGTGGCACAGCTTCTGGTACCAAGCTGGCCCAGAGCAGGACCAGCAGGACCTCAGAGCCTTGTGCAACAGGCAGTGCAGGGGGACTTACAGCAATTCACAGAGGAAAAGACAGTTCCTTCAGCAACCAAGTTTGTGGTTGTACTGCAAGAGAGGGCAGTTTATTGGCCACAACTCCCCTGCTGTGCCTGCCCTGCCCATACTTACTGTATTCTGGTCAAGAGCCTTTTATCTGAAGCCTCGGGTGGAAACCATGTCCAGGGACTTCCAGTATGAGCCAGGCTTCTCTTCAGAGTCTGTGCATTGCAGGGTAAAGCTCTTCCAGGCCTCCTGAAGTAGGACCTTTGGGTTCTTAGATCTTGCATGATCCTACATTTCAGCTCATGTTGTTTAGCAAACTCATCTCACCAGGATGGCCTGCGCTGGTCAGCACACCGTGCTGCTTGTGATGGCTCTGCTGGCCACCTTCACTGCTTCTTCCAGACCTCTGGCAATGCTACGGAACAGGAAGGCCCAAAACAGACCCCAGAGATCCCTATTCCTCCATCCTGGATGATGGTTTCTCATTGTAGCTCTATACTGAATGCTGCTTTGTTGCAGAGAGGAGCATGTTTGTTGGCAATGGGGCCAGCTGGAGCCTCTGCAGGTCCACAGGTACTCTGTGAAATGCCGGGGGTTTGCAGAGGGTGGATACGGACAGAAGCAGCCCCAGAGGCTGCCTAGTGGTGTTGAAGGCAGCCAGCTGGACCTGTCCAAAAACACTGGAGAGGAGAGACACTGAAATATCAAATCTGTGGGAGCTCTTCTTATGAGGAACCCTAGGACAGGTGGAGTATGTGCCCACGGGCCTCCAGGTGCACATCAAGCTCTTCATCCATGGTGAGCCCGCCCAGGCTGAAAATGGTCCTGCCTTCACATTCTGCATGGCTTCTCGGCTTTTGCAGATCTGGCAGGTGGTGGTTGCTATTCACCTCCTCAGAGCCGTGCAGACCATGTCTGTACATTTCCATGATCTGTTGACAGTGAGAGGGAGGGTCTGTGCTTATCACAGAGGATGGATGAGACACCATTTGCATTTCAACAAATGGAGGACTTTGGCCCTGGGATGGGTCAGGCTCTTGAGGTGGGATGCTAGAGGTGGGATGTGGTTCCCGATTGAAACCCTCAATGTCGGTGTCTCTTTGTCAGAGTCTTCATGTGCACTAGCTGCCCAAGGACCCATCACATTCCCTGGAGATCTGAGTCTCCATTTGGTGCCAGCAGTGAATCTGGGGCATCTGCATGGCACCTGCACATGCAGTCTGAGGACCTGTGGTAGACCCAGATCCTTCTGGGACCACAGCTGGAAGCCCAATGGGACCCTCAGAGCACTTGACATGGTGCTGAACCTGTCTGTGAACACCAGCCCTCCAGTGATGGTAATGGAAGCTCAGGTAATCCAGCACGCATGGAGGCAACACGATTTTGGAGCTCGAATCTCAAGTGAGTCTTGTCTGGATGTCCCTCAGGAAGGTACCAGAGCCTTCCACACACAAACAAAGAATTGGTTGGGATTAGTTGTTCAAATGTAGCTCTGTCCATCTAGACGTTCCCATGTGAGAAGTCTGTCCAGGTGCTCTGGAAGCCAGGGCAGGGAAATGGGCCCGCTGCAGCACATTCCACTTGTTCCAGAAGCACTGATTTCCACGGGAGCCTGAGAGGCTAACTTAGCTGCAGACTTCAACAAGCAGATGTGTGAAGTGTGGTAAGAATAACCTCATCTTCTGTGCTTGAAAGAGGAGTGGTGTCTTCGTTTTGCACAGTTTATTCAGAACGTGCTGTATTGCACGGCAGAGGCAGAGGCAGGGATCTTGCAGGACTGCAACAGTTTTCAGGGCCAACTACAGGGTACAGGGAGAAGAAACAAAGCTTTCCAAATCTGTAACGATTTCCAGGGCAGAATTAAACAATAATAACAGGTAATTGGCCAGGCTGCTTGCCTAGAAGAGAAGATGTATTGACCTCGCTAGCTGACAGAATGCTTCTGTAAAGTTGGAATTACTTCAATGTTGCTAATAGATGGAGAACAGAGACAGACACAGAGGTGGCTTCAAAACTAGTATGCCATGCTCACTGAAGTATCACAGGCTAGTGTTTGAAAAAGCATCCTTCCAAGGCACCAGACGTGTCACAGGCCAGGTATAGCAGCCTGACTGTTGGTCTCACAGTGACTGAGAAGTCCGAGACAGACACTGACCACAGCTGCACCTGTCCTTGAGCTGGGACGGCAGCACTATGGCCACACAGGGCAACTCCCAAAGGACCCGGAAAAATGGTGTTCATATTGCCACTGCCTGCTCACCACTCACCTCCTCATGGCAGGATTGCTGGTAAAAAACCCCTGGTATCCTGAAATGCTTTAAATCAACCTGATAGCAACTAAATGTAACACTCTGTTTCTGAAGATACAGATCTGGGAACCATATGGAGAGTATCGATTCATGTATGGTGCTGGACATCAGTACAGAGTAGCAGCGTTCCTTTAATAACCTAGGACAAGGATGCATTGCTGCTGCTTGGGCTGCTGGACTGGTGTTCCCAGCCATGTCCTTCCTCCCTAAGTTGGACAGCGCAGGTGGAGGGATGGGGTCTGTAGCCAGGCTGCAGCAAGAAGCTGGATAAAATGGATGTGGGGAGCCTGGACAACTGTGCTAGTGGTGTGAGGGGAAGGAGGAACCTGCCTCGCCCCATGCTCAGAGCAACTCTCTCCACTGCTGCAGGCATTGTGAAGGCACATCTGAAAACAATTGTACTGAAAATATGGGACAGAATTTTCAAAACTCCTGATCTTGCTCATGAATTGGGAGGGACATGTGTGCAACGTTCACCTGGCTATAGTTTTCATTAGTGGGTTGCACGGTGCCTCACATCTTGTGTAGGCAAGCAGCAGCACTAAGCAGGCTCTGTGTCCCACTCCTGCTGGTGTCCTTCATGCGTGTGAGGTTTTAGATCAGGATGAAGAGAGGCTGGGAAAGTGAAAGGCTGCAGACGCTGTTCTGGTAAGGGGGACCCCAAACCCTAGACCTAAGCACAAATCCTTACCTCAGCAGGAGAAACCAGAGAAAAAATTGGCTTTTCAAGCTTTCCATCTTTCCCCCAAATTGCCAGAATCTTGTTTCGGAAATGGCCAGCTGCAGCTGTCAGATGTCTGCTTCAGGCAGGGAGCACTAAATGAAGCATGGAAACCATCTCCGCAAGTGTGGGAAGTTGTTCGGGTTTAACCATTTGCTGCGGAGAGCCCCTAGTACCCACGAGGACGTCGCTGGACCATGAGCCTTTCGCATACACCACACGGAGTGAATCTTTCTAGGTAGCTTTCTAGAAAGAAGTCATAAGCGTGTCTCCATGTATGTCCCTGTGCACACCTTGGCACAGACTTGCACTCTCTTGTGGGTTGGTTAAATGCTCCCATGGTACCTGTCTTCATTAGGGTGATGAAATGCTTCTGCAAGTGGGCTTGCAGATTTGGTGCCAAGGCGTTCAAAGCTTGTGCACCCTGGTATGGTGTGGAGTTGTTCCCTGCTTTAGTGGAGATGCAACCTCTGGCTGCATTTGAAGGTTACTGAGTTTGTGAATAACACTGTTCTGTGGTTCTGTCGCCTTGGTTTTATGTTCCGTGCTTGTTTTTTCTCTTTTTAAACCTTGTATAACTGAAGGGCTGATGATTCCAAGAGCGGTGCTGGTGGGTGAAAGAGACAGCAGGAATTTAGCAAGGCAATGAGGTGGCATCAGCAGGTGAAATTCACCCACTGCAGAGCCTCCTCGGTGCTGCACGCTCCCACTGAAAGCACAGAGACAAGGTGACACACGTGCCCACTCTCCCAGCCCACTCGCCATCCCGGCTGAGCTCATCTGAGCACCGCTCACTCACCCATGCCTGCCGCCAGAGACGGACCCTGACGGAGGATGGTCGCCAGCACGCTCGGGTGGGATTGCCCTGAAATAACCAGCTTCCAGAGATCTCAGGAACGTGACAGCAAAATGAAATGCACAGTTGGGAGGCCATGGTGAAACGATCTTTCACTCGCAGTGTAGACCCCCCTGCTTTCCCCCCCCGCTTTTCTCATGGGGAGAATGAAATCAAAGCCAGACTGTGAACAGCAGAAGAGGAGGGCTTGGTGAATCAGAGCAGCTCCGTGGGTGTTTGCTTGGGCCCCCATGCATATGGCAGCAGGTTTGAGTCCTACCTCATGCTGTGGGCCCATGGCCAACGCAGAGGTTGAGTTGAGGTTGCTCTCCTGTACGTTGTGCTTTAATCTAGGGTCTCAGCAGCTCACCCCTGAGACGTGTCTAAACCATGGCTTCCAGCTGCTCCGTAGTGCTGGAATCACTGAGCATCAGGGATGCTGCAGGCTGCTCTCAGGGACTTTGCTGCTGGTCCAGCCACTGACAGGGAGCACTGCGAGGCCAGGGCTCGCTTGGAGACCTTGGGAGTGCGCACTGCAGACAATGACTTCGAGAGCACTTAGAAGCGTGAGTGGGATTTAGGAATAAATCAATTACTGGATTAAAATAATCATGGAAACCTTTTGAAATGAGCTTTAGAAAACTGAAGTGTTGGTAAATTTACTGCAGAGAGCTGCGGGGGAGTCACGCATTGTTCTCTGCTTTGCCTCTAGCCGCAAAGTACAGGATGGGCAGAGGCTCTGCTGTCCATGCTGCTTCGCTGTCCTGCTGGCCACCTCGACACTACAGGGCGTGAAGTGTTCACCTCCCCTCTTGCCATGGTGGGCAGGATGAGTCTGCAATAGACCAGAAGAACATGAGCTTAAAATGGTCTCAAAAAGCACCTGGATCTCCAACAACTCTCTCAGAGCGGGTTTTAGTTACACAGAGCTAAGTGCTATGGAGTGAAGCTGATCGCAGAGCTTAACTCCTGCAGTGTTCTCTATATCCCCAGAGCTTCCCTGGATCCCAGCTGCTGCCCAGGCTGCCTGGGTTGCCCTTGGCAGGTTGTCCTGCTTTGGGTTGCAAAGAACAACAGGCATGAGCATCTGCAGAGACCCGTGGCTGTGGGCCAGTTGCTGCCTTAAGTCATCATGCCCATTTATCCCAAGCTGCCCCTCACAAAGCTCTGGGTCCACCTGATCCAGGGAAAGTGGGGGAGCAGAGGGGTGTAAGTCTGTCCCTGAACAGCCATGTCCCAGGTAAGACCTCTCGGGAACGTGTCCTGTCCTCAGCGACAAGCCCCAGCAGAGCTTACTTAGACTTGGACAGGAGAGCTGAGGGGATCCCACCAGACCTGCGCTGTGTCCTGAGGATTTGTATGGGGTTTGCCCTGTCCCGGGAGGCAGGCTGCTCCCTGGGACCTCCATGCCCCTGTCACTGAGGGGACTCATCAGCAGGACGGTGCAAGTGAGGCTAAGCTGGATGTGAGAAATCCAGCAGGAATGGGTCAGGAATCCTCTCCTGGCTCTAAACCATTGTCTTCTGCCATCAGCACGGGTAGGCGAGCACTGCTGCGGATCATCAGCTCTTTAATCCTCCTTAGGGCCAGTCTGCATCTGGGAGCACAGACAGCTCTCACCTGGTAGAATCAGAAATGCAGGGAGCGTGCTGAAAAGACAGGATTATTGGGTGTTTGCCAGCGCAGCGGTGTGCCATGACGGGGTACCTGGGGATCTGCGGGGAGCAGACTGCCGGGGTGCAGCGGGCCATCCTGTGGAAGTTGTGATGATTGTCAAGCATCCCCATGAATGCCCGCGTTCATTTTAATGGCTTTCTTAGTGGTTGGGATTCCCGAGGTGCATAAGCCAGTCAAGAACTTCCTGCCAAAACAGCTTTCGCTAGAGAAATGCTGGCTTGTAACCAGCATGTGTCATAACAGTTTTAACAAATTAATAATGTTGATTAAAAAAAATCACCATAATGATGGTGTATCTTGGGTCCAGGGTGGAACTTCTCACGCAGGCTTACCAGGCCAGCTATGCTGGAAAGAAACTTTTTAAAATATGTGAGTGTCTTAGATCTGGATCTGTCCATTGCTTCAGAGGCAGCTTTTTGAAGAATACCCTCCAGGGTTCCTATTTGGAAACTGGCTGTTTTTCAGTTCTTTATTTTTCCATTTTTTTTGACTCTCAGAAACTCTCCATGAGTTCCTTCAGCTTTTTGGAGTGATTTTGCAAATGGCACGTTTGAGGTTTGTGGTGTCTTCTGGCCAGTCCTTTTCATGAGGTTTCCCTGTGTGACGCGTGGGTCATGGCTGGGGCTGCCCTGGGGTCCTGGCTCAGTCGTGCTGGTGGGGTGGCACAGCCTGGGGCATGGGCATGCTGGGAATGCAGGCATAGGGAGCAGCTGGAGGACCCCACTGGTGTGGAGGACATGGCTGAGGAAGTTTACTTTAAAAAGTACGGTATGGTTCCTGGAGGTGTGTCAGTCCTCGCAGTCTCCTTCACCTCCTCCCCCCCCAGGTGACAGACTGAGCTGGGGGTGACAGTGATGTCTCTGCTCACAGGATGCCTCCAGGCATCCCCGTGTTATTACCCCAGCCTGGATAAGAACAGAGGGTGAATTGTAATTTCCATTTCTTGTGCTGTGTGGAAGGGTCAACCAAGGGAGCTGGACTTTGAGACGTAGAAAGTAGGCATTGATACTCGAAAGGGGAAGACTGCTGGGGTGGGAACATGTTTCCACCATGGATCAACTCAACTTTTCCCTTCTTTCAGTCCATGATCCCAGCTTATGGGCTGGTCAAGGGCAATGAGGGGTCTTTGTATTTGGCCTCTCTACTGAGCTGTAGCAGGAGATACCCCCTACCTGGGACCCTGGGAGTGGAAGATGTGAAGGCACGATGTTGCCAGACCATCCTCACATTTCCCTGATGAAGGGGTAGGGGTGCTTCAGCCTGGGCAGGGCAGGATGTGCCCCAGGTCACACTAGTGTGCCTTTCTGACTGCTTCTGCTCATGGCCAAGCCTGGAGCATGCAGAAGATTGTCCACTGCTCCATGGGGACAGCAGGCGTTTGAACTTTGGAGGTCAGCCCAGGCTATGGATGCCTGCAAACCCCACAGGTCCGTGTTGTAGCTGTTATTGGGTTCCTTCCTGGATGGACATCAAGGCCAACTTCTCTGTCCACCATCAGTCACAGGAAGTTGCTGCTGGGGCAGTCAGCACATCCAAAGGTAGGGAGGATGGGCACATCTCTGCTGCAAATTTGTATGGCATTAATCATGGTGAAGAGCCCATATTTTCTTCTCATGGGTGCCTTAGGATGCAGCACAAGCCTATTCCTGAGCATAGGTTTACTGGGACACACTGCACACCTGGGCTAAACTGTAGGTCAGCTTCATCTTTCTATCCCTGTGCCAAGCCCCAGTGAATTGGAGAGATACTTCTTTGAGAGATCCCATCAACCTGGTCTTGAGGCTTTCCTAGTGCATGAGTTCAGATACCGGTCCATCTACTGTCCCGCAAACCCAGCCAGCCTCCATCAAGCCAAGACAGAGCTGATCCAAAATCTTTGAACAGCTGGCATTGTGTGCAGCAGAACCACATTTGTCCTTGAGGTTTTGGAAGTGCACAAGGGCACTAGTTAAACTTGTCTCTTTGTGGGGTAGAGCTTCAGCAGGAAATTCTGCTTTGAGCTCTGAGCTCTTCCCTGTCCAGCTCTGTCTCTGGAGACTCAATCTCTGCAGAGCATCGTTCCTGCAAGAGTTCAAATTCCCAGGTGCTTACCCTTATCCTCCTGCTCTCCTCTTGGGTGCCAGTTTTGCTGTGCTGCTGCTGAGATTTACAGCCCCCTCTCCATCCCAGTAATCGGTATATGCTTGCAGCTCCTCTCTGCCTGGCTGCTTCACCCCCGCGGCTCCTGTGTTCAACTCACGTCCCTGGTTTAAATCTCCCTTTAAGCACACACCTGTTTTCTATTGCTGTTGCGGCATGATTTTAACTGTGTATGTATTACATGTCTTTAAAATTTATGCAATTCATTTTTTTATGTGCAGAGCTTTGCGATAAGCTATGAAAGGTATGCTATAAAAATGTGTAATTGCACTGTATTTTTTTTTCTCGACACATGGTAAAAATGTATTTTTTTGAGGGAAATATGTGTTGGGGGAAGGGAGGAAGCAGAGGGGTGAAGCCGCAACAATCGATTTGCCAGAGACAGAGTGCGGAGCTGTCCTGCTCTGCATTCACCCCGAGTACCTCAGGAGCAGGGTTTGCAGACAGCGGGTGCGGGAGGACCGCCTGCTCTCCAGAGCATCTCCAGTGGCGTGGAGCCATGAGCTGACACCTCCGCGACCGACCCCCTGCTTCGGCTCTTGTTAGTGCCCCTGCTCGCTCCCCAGTAAATCACCTAGCCACGTGCTTCCTCATCCTAGCAGGCACAGATAAGAGCTTAGTGCAGAGGTTAATTGGACGACAAAGAAGCAGCTTCACAGGCTGTTACTTCTCTGCCTGGCCGGTGAGTGGTAAGGAAGAGCTGCACTGGGCTTGGGCAGGGGTGGCAGGTGGTGGCGGAGCTGGGGCTTGTACAGTCACGCTCCAACGTGGTGTGGAGAACTGGATCATCTGGCGAAGGAGTGGAAGTTGCTGTGGTCTGCAGGGGCAATAAGCTCGCTGTTCTTTTCTCCTGACCTGTCTATGAAGTGCCCAGCTCCAGAAATTTGAGACCGCAGAGCAGTGCTGCTGTAAAGGGCTTTTAGACCCGCTCCTGATGAGGATGCTGTTGCAGAAATCGGGAGGATCAGCCTGGCTGGCCATCGTTCCCATGCTCCCCCTGCGAAAGCAGGGATCCCTGGGCTTGGGGGTCCCCCCTTGCAGGATGGGCAGCATTCAGCGCGGCAGGTGCTGCGGCAGGTCATCCTGACTGCATCCTTCTGCCTGCTCTGTGACCGGATGACCGAAACTTTTCTGCACAGGACTGGCCTGATGCTTGGAGGTTTACATTTCTTGATGAAGTGCAGATTGGGCCAAGAAGAGCTGGGGCAACCGACATCTCCTCCTTTCCTACTTGCCTGAAAGCTGTGACGTCCCAAGCACGGGATTGTCTCTGGGCTGTCAGATACCTGGATGTCTTCCAGCATGGGGAGGGGGAGGAGATCAATCATTAACAGCGTGTTTTGCTGACTGTTACCAGCAGATGGTACAGGCATTTTTCATTTCTCTGCCTGCTGTAACATATTGAATTACCAACCAAACAAAACAAAACATAACCCCCTCTAAACAAACAAACACCAACAGCCAAACAACCTCTGAAGAATAGGTGAAATGCCTCTGCAACGGGCATCTGCTGTGGCTTGTCACAGTGAGAAGCCACATCTTCCCTGCTTGCACTCACTCTCCGCACCACAATGGGCATGTGCTTGTGTCCAGTTTGGGCTCTCAGCTCAGCAAAAACTCAGCAGCTTTCAAGGCAGTAACAGCTTTTGGGAGGGGGACTGTGACTCACAAATGTTGCTGTCACGGTAGCTCACAGGAACTGGGGAGTGTGCCTGTAGATGACTGAGGAACCTGCTGACCCTCCATCTTCTCTGCTTCTGCTCTGCTCTGCTATGTGCCGCCAGGGAGCATCCTAACCGGGAGCTCATCTGCCCCACGTGGTTCCTACCCATTGCTCCGTCTGTTTGAAAAGGAAAAAGAAAAGAGTCACAAAAGGCAAAGAGAACTGCTGAGCATCCTTCCCACCTGACTACCACCTCCCAAGACCTGCCCAGAGGATGATGCTTTTGTAACCCCTGCCCACTCCCTGGCTCCGGAGCCAGCTTGACTCACTTTCCCAGTGTCCCCTGGTGTGTCACCTCCCAGGGGAGGGTACCGCAATGAGCAAAAGGGTTTGGGGGGGGGAGGCTGGGGACTGTACAGATGCTTGGAAGTGGAGCAGAAACCAGATTGTGCTCTGGCCACACACCTGTGCTCGCTGGTTGTGGGCCTTGCATTACTTTACTTGCGCCTGTTCTCCAGTGCACTTCTTAACGAGCAGCTATTGCTGCGAGTGTGACTGGACCATCAATGCGATGTCCAGCCTGTTGGGGATGGAGGGCAGCATACCCACAGGGAGAGGAGAGATGCTGGTGTGCTCCAGATCTGTGACCTTCATAGATGTCCTCAGGGCACCAAAAACCAGTTGCACCCTGGGATAATTTTTTCCATCACTGAAAGCAGCTGTTTATACTTCTGGCATTGCTCTAGGATGCCTTCAGATCTCATCCTCAGCCTGGCACCTGTCTCCAGTCTGCACTAGACCAGCTGTACCATCTGGGCTGTGAACTCCTAGGGATGCGTTTGTCACAGTGACCTTCCCAAAGCCCCAGGACAGTCTGGCCACAACAGGAGGAGAGTCCAGGACTTCTGCTTCGTGCAACAGCCTCATCTCTAGTGCCATTGTCTCCTTCTCTCGGAGAGGGGCTGCTGGGGTGCTAGGACATGTGGTGCAAGCCATGCCATGGGGTCGTTTGAGGTACGCGTGGGTGGGAAGACGAACCTGGCCGCAGCTCTGGGGGAGCTGTGGGGGTCCATAGAGGGTGGGTGCTCCTCAGTTTTCCTGCTTGTGTCCCAGCTGGGACAATCTCAGGACACTCTGGGGTATGGGGGCATTGCACGCCGTGACCAGTCTTTGTGCTTGGCCTGAGGGCTCTGCTGGGCAGCTGTAAGAAGCCAGAGGAGACCGAGCCGTGCACAGGACAGCAGCAGAGCAGAGGCAAGCAGACACTCGGCAGCAGGAGACCTGAAACTACCTGCTGGGCAAGCAAGGCTCCTGGACTGCTCCCTACAGAAAGCACTGAGTATTCCCTGGCATAAAGCCTTCCCCAGCACCGCTCCTAGGTTGTCCTTGCACCCTGCGAAGGGACGTGGTGAGGGGAGGGAGCATTCCTGATGCATCCAGTTTTGAGATCCAGTAAATAAAGCAGAAGGGAGTGCCTGTTCTTGTTGCAGAACTGTCCCTTCTCCATCACCCCTTCTGCTGCCCAAAAGAACTCACAAATTAACAACCAGCAGCTTCCTGCCTGCCCCACTGTTCCCCTTAGCCATCTTCACATTTCACAGACAGTGTACAATGAGAAGAAAAACCCTTTGCTCCCTTCCAGGAAGATTTCCTTGATGATGTGCATCTCTTGAGAAAGGTTGTAAAGACTTCTGAAGGGGCAAGGCCAGCCTGGAGACGAGGATGTTTTATTTTCTCTCTGCTGCATTCCCTAGGAGGACTTCACTGCTTTTCACTTGTGCTTCACCCTGTTAGATCTTGCTGAAAAACTTCAACCAGCAAGATGCAGCTTGATTAATTGTTCATAGGGATGGTCCCTGTACGGTTTGTATCTAAAATATATGAGCTGCGCCTTCTCTATTTGCCGAATAAATGCAACCCAGCAACAACTCATAGAAGCAGGCATTTCCCCCAAGTAATAGCAGCAATACGGTGAGCAATAACATGCATTAGAAAAAAAAAATTCAAAGCAGTTAGTCAATTTTAGCTGCATGAAATTTTGGTCATACAGCTCTTCGCTTCTGGTAATATCTTCTCCTAAGTGCAGTAGAGCTGTGATTGCCTTCTACTGTCTCCATGTGTAGAAGATTGCTTCTTCAGGGAAAGATGTAATGGGCATTTTAATACCTATTGTGTTGCACAGGCAAATAACTGGCGAAGGTTTGAACTGTCCCTGACAGCTACGAGTAGCAAGAAGAGGGAAAGCTCCATGCTGACCAAGTACGCGCGCTGTTGCTTGTAACGTCTCTGTCATGTTAATGTTCTTTTGCTGATTTATCTTACGATCCAGCCTGGGGGCCTAGGACCTGCTGGTCAGGTAGCTCCCATTTGTTTCCTCACTGGAAGCTGAACCCTCTAATCCTTAAATAAAATGCAAAGAAAAAATCCTCTGGAAGCTGCCAAAGCCATCGCTGATGCAAGTCAGCATCAGCTCTGAATGGAAGGGAAGGGTAAAATGCTGCATGGCAAATGGGTTCTTCTCCGGAATCCTTCATTTTTGCTGTCTTGTCTTACTCTTTATTTTAAGAGAATACAGTAGCACTCTTCTTTTCCTCTCTACTTTGGAGACTGAAGCCTTCACTGGACACCTATCCTCAAGAAATACCCCATATATTTTAACTGAGACCTTTCCAGTACAGTATGCATCATATCACACGAAGTTTTGGTTATATAAGGTTACTTGTGACCTTATGACAGTAGCACTGCACTAGTTTCGCATGGGTACCACCTGGGACACACCATTTACGCAGATGACTGACGTCATAACACAGGGTTTAGGCAATAAACACTCTCCTCCTGCCATGTAAATGGTGCTCATTTGGGAAATGTCACCTGTGCTTTTTAAAGCATTTTTTTGGATCACTGCATTATTCTTAAGCCTGTCACCATACTTTATAAATCACATAAGAGGAATTTATTATACAAACATCTCTCTGGTTCTTTAACTTTACCGTTTCCTGATCATCCCTGGCATTACGTACAAACTGGACACGACACATGTCCAGGGATGAGACAGATATGAGAATGGGGGTGCGTGCTCTCTGCAGCCCCCCCCTTCTCCCCAAACAAACTGTCACCCGGGGTCCCTCTCATGGTGTGTCACTTGAGAATACTGCCTCCTCTTCGTCTCCGGTGATGCTCAGTCAGACCCTCTGCTCCCCACTCGGCCCTGACAGATGGCACGGCACTCTCTGCGCAGCAGACCCGAGGAGTGCTGTGCACAGCGGTGTCAGGATTGTGCCCTTGACCGGTCCCTTGCTGATGTGTGTTTCTGATGTCCCCATCCTGACGAACCTCGTGTTTCCCTGGGTCGCCATCCGCCCCTGTGCTAGGCCAGTCGTGCTCGGTCCCGGAGGAGAGCTGCGTGGGCTCACCGAGCAGACCCAGACCCGTGCTCCTGCCTAGATGCCTGGGCCCGTCACTTGTCAGAAGGGAGCATTAATTCTTGCTCCCAGGGAGCACAGACCTCCTCTGGGTGCAGTCCCCAGCCCTCACCCGCTCCTCTGGATCTGCAAGCGCAGCCTCTCGTGCTCTTTGTGCCACCGCACGGCTGCTGTTGGTGGTGGACACATGCAGGAGGTGAAGGTGAGAAACCTTATGCTTATAGTCACCCTGCATCAGCCTTGAGCAAAGGGACAATCACAGTCTCCTTAAAGCAAAGTCTGGCCCTCTGAGACACTCTGGATTTTGAGGCAGAGATTTTCATAGCTGAAGAAATTTCACTGCTCACTGGAAGCTTTTGGGTGATGAGAACCAATTAACGCAGGATTACTGATTAGTGTAGGGTTAGGTGGCAAGTATCCGCTGCAGTAGCACACTGATACCGACTTTGCACACTGTGATGGAGCTCAGCTCCAGTGCTCCAACCACCTACTGAAAGACTGTGGTGGACTCCTCTTCTTGTGTGAGTCGCGGAGTTATAGATGTTCACAATTACTCCAGCACGCAGTTGATCAAAATTATTTTGAAACTTCTGTCTCCAAGGACCACAAACTCAATCCCAGGTGAACTAAATATGCTAGAAATATTCTAGAAAAACTGATTAAGTTTTACATACTTTCCACTCAAATCAGTCTCGCTACAAATAAAAAATTTCATGAAAACAGTGTTTTTACTAAAAGATGTAAAAGAAAACATTCTTTGCTGCTCTCCAAGGAGGAGCAGTCATTCTGAGCTGGTTCAGATGGAGGTGTGGAGACGCCATCTCACAGACTCCATGGGGTATGTGGGGGTCTGTGGGGTATGTTGGTTTTGTTAACCTGTTGTACATGTTCGTTCATTTGCAAGGCTTGTGACACAATGCTCTACGCCCTACTCCATCTTAGTCCAAAGGACACACTCTCAGGACAAGTCCATTACAAATTCTCCCCTAATTCACCACTAACTCTCAAATGCACTGTTTCTTCATAGAATACAGAGTTGGAAAGAAAGGTGGTCTTGTCCACCGCTTGTCACAGGGCAAGATCAGCTCCACTTGGGTTCTTCCTAACAGACTTTCTCCTATTGTGATCTTAAAACCCACTAGTGATGTGGGTTCTCTGACCTTTCCAGACAGTCTGTCTCCATGTCTTGCCATCCAGACAGCTGGATTTTCCTAACTTCTGCTGCTTAACCCCATGGCTTCTTGTCCCATCCACTGTGGGGAACAAACTTTGCTTTCCTTTCCTTCACAAAGATTTCTATGTGTCCTCCTAGTCCTGTCTTCTATCTTGGCTAACCCTTCCGGACTTGCCTGTTGGGACGAGTTTTGCCTGGTCTATGACCGTTCTTGTTACTTTCTTTTGAACATCCTCCAGCTGACCCTTCACCTTCTCAAAACAGAAACTGTTACTCCAGCTGATACCTTAGCAGTGAAAGCAGGAAGAAGAGTGTATTTTTTTACAAGCGACACCTCTGTGCACACCCTCCAGAACAGAAAGTGCCCTTTTTTCAGCACTGCTTTTGTCTTGTTGACTCATTTTCTCTCTGGGAAACCTCCAAGCCCCTTCCTGCCAGCAGCTGGACCCTCACCATTCTCCTCGTAGAACTGAATCTTGCTTTTTTTCTGCCTGTTTCCCTAATTCGGGGAGAGATTTGGAATTTGAATCCTGTCCTCCTGTGTTTGGAATTTGAATCCTGTCCTCCTGTGTACACACGATGTCTCAAAACTTGGTATTATCTAGGAAATTAAATAAGCCTGCTTTTTCTTCCGTCATCTGGGTCTTTAATGAAAACACTGAATAGTGCTGGAGTCAAGAGAGACCCCTAAGGAACTCTACACAGCTCTGAGATTGATGAAACTTTTTAATTAGAAATGGTGGGCAGAGTTGCCAGTATCCAGCTTCCTGGTGTTTTGAACACTGTGCCAGAAACAGAAGGCCCATTTTTAGCCCCAAGAAGTTCATACCAGAGCACACATCTCCCAGGAGTGCCTGACTGATGGGTTGAGGGTGCGGAGGCAGGACCAGAGCCGTTTTCCATGAGCAAGGCAAAGGCCAATGAAACCACAAGGGATCATTATCCCACACAAGGCTTGTGCCCTGCCTGCTTTTTGGGCACTATTTGTAGATTTTGAATTAAATTGACATTCTTGAATTCTGGGTATAGGATATATCTCAACAATAGGGTTTTTCTTTAATACTCCGTTGTGTAGGCAGATTCAATATCGTTTTTTTCTGAATGTATCTGTAGTTTGAACTCCTTCATGTGCTCACGATAAGTGCTGCCTGCTGTTTTTTATGTCAGTTAACAACGATTTGAAGGTACCGTTATGTGTGAGCCCTGACTGCCAGTTCAGTGCCCTTTTTGTCCCACCCTGTGCCGCAGACATCCCGTGCAACGTTGCCCTACTGCGTCCCCAACAGCTTCCTCATCTCCCCGTGCGGAGGATGTTGCCCTTTGCTTAGGCTTTGGAACGCATCTTCATGCTCAGCTGGTGGAGCAAGCTGATTACAGTCACATTCATTTGGGAATCTTTTTCAAGGGCCCCCGTTTTCTGCGGTGGGTGCATGGGCTGGAGAGTGCTGGCCACTTTCACAGAGGTAAGGGTGGGCCATGGCCACCACCACAATCAGACCTGGCTCTGGCAGGATGTGGCTCTCGTGCAATTAACTGTGCAAGTTTTTTAATGAGTGTAGCCTTACACGACGTTAACATGAATGACAGACAATTAATAGTTGTAGGGCTGCATGCTAGGTCATGGCTATGACAACTTCTTGCAGATGTTTCTGCAAGTGTACAATAATTTGATAATGCAAGTTATAGAATGTTACAACAGGCAACAAAATGTCTGAGTCAGAAATATCAGCAGCAGGCGCATACTAACGGGCTTATCCATGGAAATGATGCTGTTAGTGTGGGGCAGGTGCCCAGGTCTCCTCAGCAAACAATTTAAAGGTCAAAAAGCTGAATTTTCAGTTGATCTAGCCTGGGTGTGTATTTCCAACAACTAGTTCATAGTAACAGTGCGTACAGGTGACCTCTGGGACTCATCACTCAGCTGGGCGCTTTCATGTGCTTTAGCACTCGGTGAACAGCAGATGCAGGGTTCCACCATGTAGGGCCTGTCCTTGGCCCACTCCCAGTCCAAGGCTTGCTCTGGAAGGTGAAGGTGGTTGTGGCTACGGGCTTTAAAGGACTGAGCAGGGCTCACAAATACCTTTGCAGAGCTTCTGAGGAGGAGAAGGTGGCACCAGAGCCACCACCTTTGACAGAAGAGCATCATGTGTAGGTCATTCACCTGAGAGGTAGAAGACTTGAGTTTAGTCTCACCTAAGCCCCTGGGAGCTGAAACCCCCAAATCCTACTCCCAGCTCCTGCCTTATGGGACATGCCAGCTCTACCCTCCTCCCCTCCCAGGACAAGAAAGGCATTGAACATGGTTTCAGTACTTTTTGTGGGAAGTCTCAGAATATCAGAGGTTGTTTTTTAATATGATACTGGTACACTGGAGGCACTGATGATGGAGAAGGCCATGACCACGTATTGGGGAGGTCCAGTCCAGTCAGTCCACAGATGCATCCCAGGATGGATTGGCTCCCTTGAGCTGGCACCTTTCAGTGATGTCCACCTGAAGCACCTGGAGATACTACAGCACTCAGCCAACCCCAAAAGAAGAGAGAAGGAGCTGGGCTTGGGAGAGACTACAGACTGCAGCCTAGCTGCTGTACGATTATGAAGGCACTTGTGCACCACAGCAGGGCCAGGACTTTTAGGGCAGCCCAGACATCTGCACTGGTCCTCTGCTCACTCCCGCCTTGTGCAGCAGCATCCCTTCTGTTGTGTGTCAGAAGGAGCATCCTTCCTCCGACTGTTGTCTGCAGAGAGCCTGTCCTGTGTCCTGGGAGAGTGGTCAGATGCTCCAGAGGGACCGGCCAGCTGGCTCTGGCATGAAGGCAGCTTGCCCTTGGGAGAGCCGGCAGACAGGCGCCAGGGAAGGCTGCTCGCCCCGGACCCGGACTGTCAGCGGAGCAGTGGTTGGCTTAAGGGGGTGGCCGCCCATTTCAAGCACCTGACGACAAACGTCAGCTCCGCTCTTAGGCGGCAGATAAACGAAGGAAGGAAAGGAAAGGTCTCGCCTGTCCCTTGTGGCAGCAAGGCTCTTCCCCAGCATACACAACATCACGCTGGGCACGATCTGTAGCAGTCTCCAGGCACCAGCCCGACTCCAGAGCATCGCTTCCAGTTGCTCTGCTACTCCTCCACTACCTATATTAATTGGCTTTTCCCGGCCCTCTCCAGCCCCTTTCTTCCCAGTGATCGGCAGGGAATGGAAAGGCAAAGCTGACTGAAGCTGACAAGATTTCTCCTTGAAAGAAAAAAAGAGAGAAAGCTTGCATTGGCTCCATCAAAGACTTTTATTAAAGCCACATGGGGAAAGAGCTGCCCTGTCAGACAGCTTTCTGTATTGCGAAAACATGAAAGAAGCCAACAGCTATAATCAGCTCAAGAAATTTATTGCATTTTTGACCCTGATATGGTTGTGTGCTGCTCCAGATTTCTTTGAAGGTGTTGCAGGTTTATTGATTGTGAAAAATGTCAATGTGTCACATGCCCAATTAACTTGGCACTTCTTGCAATCAATGCCCTAATTGCCTTCTCTTTAGAGAAGCCTTTAATTTAATTAACCCCCTCCCCCCACCCACTTGTTTTCCCAGATAACGTGTTTTAATAAATAGTTAACCTGGGGCCTGTGTTCTGTCTGTGATGGAGGAGATACAGGAGGGTAGCTTTCTCATGGAGACACAAGACCCATTTCCAAGGACCTCTCAAGCTGTGTACTAGCTTACTGGGAACAACAGGTGAGCGGGTGGTGAAGGTGCCTTTTTTTCCTTGTTTGTTGTCTGCCTTGTCCCTGCAACTTCTTGGGCGCTGGGAGACAAATCCTCTATAGCAAGAAAAAAATGTGAGAGAGAGACCTGACCTCTCCAGGGCTGTGAATGGAGCTGATATCAACACGCTGCCCTGTGAAGGTCATATTGGAAGTGAAATACTTGGTGTTGCTTTTGTTTTTTAGCCAAGGCAATGAAGTTTCATGGAGCTGTTGGTGTGTTGAGGTTGTCAAGAGTTAATTTGGGCACTCTTGCTGTGGCTTTATTTTTATTAGTACTTAACAAATGGATATGGCATGATTAGCCTGGGTTTAAAAACTGGCTAACTGCTAGATCTCAGGATATAATTGTCGGTGTTACATCAGCCTTCAGCTCAGTCATTTCTAATTGGGTCCCACAGGTATCTCCCCTGGACTTGGTGTTATTCTGTGTCTTTAGCAATGATCTGGAAGAAAACAGAAAATCATTACTGATAAAGTTTGAAGATGACACTGAGAGACTGCTGAAGCAGTAAATAATGACAAGAGTGGGGTAGTCAGGTGGTGTTGTTTGTATCGCTTAGTAAATTGGAGGTGATAAAACAGCCCCTGGTTTAATGCAGCTAAATGCCGGGTCATAAATGTGGGGAACCAGAAATGTACGTTATGCTTGCCGGGCAGGGGGAAGGATGTGGTGAGAGCAATGTCTCCAGAAAGATCATGCGTTTGGTGGAAATCCATCAGGATTATGAGCTGCTCATTTGCTGCCATGATTAAGACTGGAGGCACAATATGCAGTGGTAGACCAGCTTGAAGTTTAATTTCAAATAATATAAAAAAGAAATATTGAAAAATAACCTGAAAGTAGTTGTTTTTGAGAATTGATTCTCCTCCTTTACTCCCCCTTTATTTTTGATTAGTTAAAGGAATGGTCAATCTCCCAAAATCTGATGCTTTGGTGGTATATCATTTGGGAGGACGGAGAGACTGGAAATCAAATCTTAGCTGGGAAACATTCCCTTTTCCTTTATGGTCAGCTGTATTTAAAGATGAGATCAAAGATATGAAGTGGAAGGCAGTGGAGACGTTTAAGCGGGGGCTGCTGTCCTCAGGGAGCAGAGATGTAGGCAGAGGCATCCATGCTTACCCCTTGATTTCAGACTTTGGAGGGTAAACCCTTAGAAAGGGGATTAAGAGGGAGAAAACAACCCACTACCCCTTCTGTCAGCTGTGGACCCCTTGAGAGAGAAACTACGGGGAAAACAGCATCTTCTCTCTGGCCGAACGCACATTTAATTACTTAACCAAGCGAATCCAAGCCAGCAGGAGCTGCTGGATTTCAGTTGCTGCTACAGACCCTCATCCAGCAGACCAGATTTCACCCCTCTGCATCCTTTTTGGCTCTTGCCCTAGACAGGCTCTGATGTGTCCTTGTCCCAGCTCAGGCTCTCGCCCTCCAGGCAATGCCATATTTTTGACTCTGCCTGAGACTACTGGGTGCAGATCTCTCCCTTCTACTCCCACATCAGTGCTGGGAGCCCTCTGAGCTGCCTGCTTTTTGTGCAGCTTTCATGTCTCAGCCCTATCATTGGAGACTTCTGCTATCATGGGCCAGGAGGACTTGGGTGAGGCTGGTCCTGGGAGTGTGTTGCTCTGGCTTTATCTGTCTCCCAATGGCCAAAGTGCCTAGGGTTGCTCTACAGGCACCAGAACCGATACCTTTGGACACCTGCGAACCCACCTCAGGGGACAGGGAAGGTATTTCTGCCTTGGGTACTTGAGGATGCCTGTGCCTGGGAGCCCGGAGCCCCTTCATCCACCCTCAGAGGCACTCAGCCTGGGGACTGTTTTCTCAGCAAGAGCCCATGTGTGCTGCAGACACCTACAACACAGCTGCTGGCAGGGGAGGTGCTGTCTGGCTTCCTGCAGGCACCAGTGATCAGTGTGTGTCCCAGGAACCAGTGGGGCTTTGTGCTGTGCCCTGTGCAGCTCATCAAGACTCATGTACCCACCGTGAACCAGACTGGCTTTGCTGTGGGGTGGGATGCTCTCTGCACCCTGGGAGCAGTGATGCCTTGGCATGCCGCAGAGACAGCATCTTCCCTGTGCTGGGTGACGTGTTCTAACCACCCACTGCTGTGCAGAGGGCCACAAGATTTCTTACAGCGCTTTGCTCCGCATGGGCCATGCTGTGGAGTTGGTGCTTTGCTCAGGGCTTGGTCAAGTACCTGGGCAGGGGCTAGGCTGGGTGCTGCTGTGCTTGGATGGCACTTTGGGATTGCACAGCCCTGCTTTGCGCTCATGGCTTGCTCTGGACCACTGCAAAGGCAATGTCTTTAATAAAGCCCTGCTCTAAACCACTCCCCAGCTGGCACTGTAAGCCCAAACAGTGGCTCATCCTTGCTGGATGTCCGTCGCTGTGATGGCAGGACAACCTCACGGCACAGCTGAGCGCTGCCCAGACGTGAAGGAGCGGGCTGTCACTGCCGCTGTTCATTTGCAGCCTCTTTTCGGAGGGAGACACCAGCAATGGCAGGGGCAAGGCTGAGGGGCTGCAGCGTCCTGGTGAGAGCCATGGCTCTGGGGTGTTTATGAATTTACTCCTGGCTGAGGTAGCACTCATGAGCTGGTTCTCATAGGCGCTTCTGTGCAGAGGGGGGAGATGGAGAGGGTGGTGTAGCATCATCTAGGCAAGGTGCAGGTCCCCTGTGTGGATGAAAACATGAAGATGGCCATGGGAGAAACAGCTGAAGTAGACAGCTGAAGCATGTGGCTGAGGATGGCCTCACCTCAGATGGAGAGGGTGAGCACGGATGAAAGACATGAGCAGAGCAGCTGACAAGCAATTAACAATAATGCAGCATTCTCTAGGCTTCCTCTAAACTAACAGGCCATGAACAAGTGGCACCTGGAGTAATCCTTTTGTAAGCAATCCACTGCCTGTAGGGACTGTCCCAAAGCACCTCCAAATGGCTGTTACCTGCCTGCTCTGTCTCTAACAGACGCGATGGTGTTGCTGGTGCCTTGAGTGGTCTCTTAGGACAGACTTCACTGGACTGGCAAAGGCAAAACTGCAAAGACTTCACTGCCAATGCCTGCACTCCAGAGCTGTGCCTGCCTGTTAATTAAAATCTGCAGTACTTCTAAAGTAGCCTGCTGTTGTCTGGGCTTCTTCTGTTCTGCAGGTCTGTGCTTTTCTATGTGTACAGGGCTCAAACGCTGGTCTGAGCCCAGGCAGCCTCTCGGGCCCCAGTGCAGCTCCTTTCCCAGGGAGTGGTGGCCTTGTGGTATATTCACCACACCTGGCAGGGATGGTCCTTGGTGTGCAGTAACCTCGGCTGAGCACTGCCAAGCAAAGGAACAAAGCAGCAAAGATGCTGGAAGGAGACCTTCAACTGTGCTCCCAGCCAAACTCTGTGACCATCTCTACTCTTCATGTTGGTGGTGGCTGTGCAAACCCAACATCCAGGCGAGCTCCAGCTGTGCTTGTAATGCTGACAGAGGAAAGTGCAAGGCAGAGCTCCTGAGCTTAGCCTGGTGCCAGCAGACCATGGGATCCTGCACGTTGTGCTGCTGGGGGTTCAGAGGGCCTGAGACACCATGGAGATGAGTGAGGGGATGAGACCGGCAGAAGGGAGCAGTCAGAGGAGATGGTCTGCAGCCGGTTGGGAGAAAAAGGTACAGGGACCTGGTGTGGCTTCTTGACATGGAGAAGAGCTTTCTGAATACCCAGAGCATGCAGACGAGCTGGAGCTGGGGAGGGCTGTAGTGAAGGCTGGCATGACCTGTCTGATTGAGAGGTAATGAGCTGTAGAAATCTCTGCCCTGTGGTGCTTCTTGCAGGTTCAGGGATGCCACGTCAGCAGGAGCAGTGGGAAATCCTTACTGTTTCTTCTCTGACAAGGAGCTTTGCTCCCCAGGCTTTTCCTTCCCTACTTTCCTCCAGAGCTGGGTTTTCTCAGAAGACACTATTTGTCTGATTTCTGAGGATTAAAACTCCTGAAGCCTGCTGGAGAGCTGGCATGCCTCACACATTCCTTGCAGGGCTGCTCCCTGACTCATCACCCCCTGCCCACCTGGGGCTGCTGGAAAATCTTTGCAGAAAGGTCGCGGGCTGCCTTTTGGAGCCAAAGTTAGCTCTGCGCGTGTGCATGCGTGTGGATAAGCATTCCTCAGGCCATATGGTGGGATATATCTGCTGAATGGACGTACCCACCACATTTCTCTCCGCTTCCTGGTAGCAGAGAAAGCAGATGATTTCAGAGCTAAACGAGATTGTCAGCCAACCTGAGGAGCCCTGTGGCTTCCTCCAGGAAAAAGACAGAGTGCTTCATGGCAATGCCATGCTCTCTTTCTTCTCCTGACAGGGGGGAAGGTGTTACACCTATTCATTTCAAGGTGTTTCTGCGACGGCAGTGGCAAAGGGGCTCTGTGCTGTAGCAGAGGGTGCATGGGAGAACGGGTCTGGCAGAGTGCCTGGCTCTTGAAGCATCCAAAATGGTTTCTTCTGCCTGTGTGTTAGGCTGAAAGAAATGTAATGTGTTCCTGGTGGGACAATTTGGGCCTGGAGGAGGGAGGATGACTGTGTGTCCTATTGCTATTCAAACGCTTCCCACCTTGCAGGGATTAAGCATGGCTGTTTGAAAGGGATACTGGGTATGAAGAAAGCACTTTAACCTTTTGAATAGGTCCTGACTACCCATGGAGAAGAGTAGGATGTGAGAAACACTCCAGGTTAACCAGCCAGCATGGAGGTGAACACCCCTGTCTTGGCAGGTTGCAGCCCAACTCCCTGTGCAGAGTTACCTCTCCTAGATGAGCTCTCCAGTCTTATTTCCAGAAGATAACACAGCTGACCATCAGCCTCAAAGAGGTTCTTGCTTCAAGACAGTATATCTTAGGCAGAATGCTTTAATTTAAAATTTGTAGTGCTGGTGAATCCCCCACAATCCTTGGTAAATTAGTTCCAAATCTCCGTGTTAAGACTTCTGTGCCCTATTGCTAGTTTCAGTGCAGCATTGCTTTGTTTCTTGTTAGATCTTTGCTGTTTTGAAGAGCTCTGGGCTATCGGATTTCTGCTCCCTGAGCAGGCAACGGCAGATAATGATCAAGTCACTCTTGACCTTCTCCCTGATAAATGAAGCGGAGTGAGAGCCTGCGATGCCGCCTTCTGATTCCCTCCAGCACCTTCTCCACTCTGTCAGTGTGCTTCTGGTGTGGGACGTGCTGTTCCAGCAGTGGTACCACCAGTGCTAAACTCAGAGGCACAGACTTGCTTTGAGTAGTCACTTTCTTCTTTGGCTTGGTATACGGAAATCGCTCTGAACCAATTGCCTGCCAGGTAGTTACCCTCAACTTCTTCCTAACGTGTGGTTCCCCAAGAATGACACCTCCCCTTGAGGTCTGAATATCAATAGTCTGAATTATTAATTCCTAGGTGGGTGCTTTCTGATTAGCCCACTTTCTCAGGCTCATTGCCAAATTTTCCAGGGTGCTTTAGGGGTTAACCTATTCTCTGCCATTTTTAACCAGTCCTTCTGGTCTGCAAGCTGGCTGAGTACCTTGGTGAGGATGATATTACTCTTTTCCATGTTGTTGTTAAAAATACTAACTGCTGCATGGTCAAGAGCCAGTCTGACTTTCAGCCCTCAAGAAACATCCCTGCTGTGTGATGATTTTTGTGCACATTCACATTGAGACCTCCCTCAGGAGACAGGCTTATGTGTTCAGAGTACGCTATGTTCATTCTCTGCTCATTTCAAAAACGTGGAGCCATTGTGGCTCCAAGGCATCTTCTGATAATGCTGTGGGATGTGAAGGAATAACCTGACCCTCATGCTGCTCTGGCATGCATCTTCTGCTTGGTGCCCAGACTGTCCTGTGTGCCCACCAAGGGGGAAGTGTCCTTTGGGAGCATCAGGCGATGGGAAGCAGGGGCTTTTGATCACCCAGTCACCAGCCTCTGTCTGAACACATGGTTCTGCCTCCGAACAAACAAGTGGGAGAAAGTCTCAGAATGAAAGATTCAAATACTTTCCAGGCTGAGAGTGGGGAGGGCTCCTGCCCCAGTTCTCTGCTCCTCTAAGGAGCTCACCATCAAACGCAGAGCAGGCTTACACATCATCAGGCAATGATGAAGGTCACAAGTGCAATCTCTCCCTCTGAGTGATGAATGCCACTGGTTTTGTTCTGCTTTAAAGGATGCCATTGGGAATCTGTGGGATTTGCCTTTGCCTGTAATCCTACTAGCCAATTTTACAAGAAGATTAAGGAATTGTAATAGCAAAGATCCAAACACCCCTGCTGCTCCCAAAGGCAGCCTCCCTTCTCATAACAGCAGGAAATCCCTGCTCTTTCTTACGAGCACCAACACAGCCATTTCTGCTGTGCAGGATGCATGCACAAGGTGAGTGCCATCACGGTTGACTTGCTCTTGGCCTTGATCGCAGTCCTGATCCCCAGTCACTGCTTGCAAGTTGTCAAATCTGATGTACTGTGTTTCTTGGAGCCTGACACTTCTTTTACACCCACTAGTGCAAACTGAAGAGACATGTGCTGAGGCCAGGAGAACAACAGCACCTCAACAGAGCACCCAGAACGAGGAGCTGCAAAGAGCTCTCTTCTCAGCCACTCTGGTTGGTGGAGAGCCATGTTTGACACATTGAACATCCCTGGACTATGATATCACAGTGGAGACAGTGTTGAACTGAGCAGACCACAGAGAGGCATTCCAGGACACGGGCCCAGCCAACTCCTCTCAGGGAAGGAACTAGTTCCCTGCAAAAAGCAGGGCAGCTAGCTGAGGTTGCAGTACTTCTCCCTAAAATGTTTTCCTTGTGAACATCTCCCTACAGGTGATCTGCATGCAGCCAGCCAGGATGCCAAAGATTTTTAAAGGGTGCATGGACAGGCTCGTATGCAAGTGATGAGACTGCAAGGGTCCACCTCATTTGCCATTGCCTGTCATTGCCTTGGATTGCTCTGATCTGAGGACATGTCCTGTTCTTTCATCCCAAATGTGAGTTATCATGTGGCTGAGATGCTTTATGCAAACTGCTAATTCTGTAGCTCTTCCTGGGGTGCCTGCTGCTTGTGGCTCAATACAGAACTGTGAAGGGGTCATTGCCTCAGATTTTTTGCTTCATTTTGACCATTCCTGGATCTAAATTGCACTTGGTTCCTGGCATCACATTTTGATCCTGAGGCTGTCTGGATTTCTCCTCCTTAGGGAAATGCAGGAAGACAGGGTCCCTGATGACTAGGGTTCAGAGCGCTGACCCTGAAGTTCCCAAAACCTGTGCAGATTTGCCCAAAAGAGTTGCAGAGAGCACTGTCAGAGAGGCAGCAAAGTGGATTTCCTTGGCCAGCCTGGAGACTGGCAGAACTTTTTCAGCAAATGTCAAGAGATCAGCTGTTTTGCAGCAACTGAGTATGATGAGGGTCATTCTGGATTAGAGAGAAAATCCTTCCCTGACCAGGGCTGACTGCTTTTGCAGGTGGTGGAGGACCAGGAGATGGTGTTGCATGAGATCAGCCTTCAAATCAGGAAGTTCCTGAGAAGTTTGAAGCTTTTTGCGAGAGGAGGAGGGCTTCAACAAAGTGTCAAGAGAACATGAGATCATACCATTGCATTTATTTATATACCAAACCCAGCATCTGCTGCGCCCAAGCTCGCTGCAGTCCTCAGCATTAAACATTTCATTAGCCCACAGCCCCTCTGGCAGTGCTCACACCCGCACACAGGCTGTTTAGCAGCCAATCCATCCATTTAATTTCTCATTAAACTTTAGATGTAATGAGTTTTTTAGTTGTCAAATGAATAAAGCAGTTAAAATAAAAAATGGCTGGATAGCAAAGGTCCAGACTTTGCTATTTTCAGCCTTTAATGATGTTGTGGTGAAGCCAAGAAGTGCCTGTGCTTGTTTGCTGGGTGAGCAGGTCTCTTCTGGGGGAGGTTCCTTGGAAATACCATCTTTCCAGCATGAGCCGGAGGCTCTGATCTGAGGAGTGGAAGCCAGGGAATAGTCAGTCCCACCAACAAACATTTGGTTGAAGAAAATGTTTGGAATCTTTAAAGGGCTAGCTTTTCTTTATTCGGGTGACTGTTTGTGGTTTTTTAAGACTACTATGCTGAAAATAAATAGCCACCACCTACCTCTAGTAGAGTTGACAGATCTTCAGATGATTAACAGCTGCTACCATTTTAATTAGCTGAAAAACAATGTTTATGAGACTCCTAGACAGAAGAATGATTTATGTCTGTGCGTAAAAACTAGTGGATGTCTGCTAGCATTCAGTGTTGCTCTGTACATCTGGGATCATGGTGCATTTGGACAGAGGCCTCAGCGTCATGAGCGGGATTTCAGGTCACAAAGGCCACAGCACAAATGAGGGACTTTACTGTGCGACCTCTCTCGCGGCCACGCTTTTGCTTTTGGCAGGGAACCCTACAGGAGTCAGTCTCATGAGCTCCCCGAGCAATCTGCAGGTCTGGAGTTAAGCCTGAAAGCGGCCTTGCCCTCCTTAGAGCAGGACCCCAGCCAAGGCAGCTTTGCACCTCGTGCAGCACCACGGTGCCTGTGAACTGCCATCCTCCAGCGATGCACAGCATCACCTGGTCTTTACGCCCTCCCAGGAAAGTGGCAGTGACTTTGGGGTCCAGGTCCAGATGGAAACATCTACTTGCGGGTGTCTACACGTGGATGGCTCCATGTGAGGTGGGTGTCTGAGTCACACTGTGCTCGGTGCGGTCTGGAGGGCAATTCAGAGCATGCTGTGCTGCTCTCAGTGACTCCAGCTCTCTGGTGCCTGGAGGTCCTTCTCCAGGTCCTTCCTACCAGCCCTGTGGCACTAATTGCTGAGCTGACTCTCATCCCTGTTTAGCACTGGAGGTCACATTCTATAGCTGGGCTTGGGAGGGTGTGACAAGATCAAGCATATCCCAAAGTAGCCAAAAGCAAAGAAGAAGCAGAAGAGAGGAGAGACCTGGGGGCTTGTCCAGGAGAAGGTAAGGATGTGTAGGAGGAGATGCAGTGGATCAAGGAGAGCAAAGGTGTGCCAGGATCCTGGACAGGTGCTAGAGGAGAGAAACACCATGTGGAGCATGTCGGTGGACTGTTAGAACCTGGAAGGGCTGAAGAGAAAGACAAAGTGGCAGCAGAAAGAGTGAAAAACACCCGTCCTTTGGGGAAGACCCAGACACTTGTTATCTGGGGGGATACAACCTCATAGAGCAGGGAAGCAAACATTGAAAGTGGGAGGGAAGGCTGAGAGATGGGGAGGATGGGAAGACCACAGCACACACGGAGGCAGGAGGTGGGAATCTGCAGCTGGAGTCAGGGTGAAGGAGTCACCCTGCAAAGGTGGGGTGGGAGCAGTGGGTGTTTGAGAGCAAATGAGGTACAGAGAAGACCTTTGAGTATCTCTCCCTTTTGTTGTACTCTGTCATCTTCTCTTTATATTTGCCTTTGAGATTTTTTTTTTATGAATAAGAACAGGGCCTGAAGTTGTATTACTAAGGAAGAAAAAAAAAAATAAGCATGTTAAGTCTCCAGCTTCAGGGTAGAGGCTCATGCCTAGTCAGCTGGGACAGGGAGAAATCAGTCTGTCCTGATGACACAGATTTGCATAGTGCAGTGTACATTGGATTTAGGTTTTCCTGTGCAAGAACAATATGACTCAGTTCTAGGAGCTAGATTTGCTGGACTGTTGTTTTCTTAGAAATCCCTGAGTTATGCTATTTACCATTTCTTACATGGTTTGTCTTCAGGAGCCAGGCTGTATACAGGCGTAAGCAGCAACACTTGCCTCCCAGAAGGCAAGTTGGTACATGGGTGTGCATGATGCCTCGAAGGCAGTCTCCAAGCATCTCAGCAGGTGGCTGTGTGCCCGGATCACGGCCGCTTTCCAGCTTTGCCAGTTTGATAATTTACAGAAGCACAGATCTTCATTCCTGTGAGTGAAGAGTCTAATAAATAAATCAATAGAAATGTGCAAGGAATGAATTACCCAGCGGCTCCAGACAAGCTGCGGTGGATGGAGCGGAGGGCCTCCCCTGCCCGGTCTCGGCCAGCGCAGGGCTGCCTCCGCGGGGGTCCCCGGCAGCGGGATGCACAAAGGGACTCCCCTGCATCAACTGCTGAGCTCGGGTCCAGGAAGCCCTGGCATGTAGAAGAGAGAAAACATCAAAAGGACGCTTTGACACATACTTAACATTTTATATATTTTGTGTAAAGTAGCAAAAGGGAGGATTTTAAAATATTCATCTCCTGGGAAGGCAGCTGGGTGGATAAAAGGCTCCCAATCTGCAGGGAAAGGAGGAGGAGATGAGGGGCTGATGTATGTCTCCTTTGGCCGGTGAAGGAGACAGCAGGCGATTCCTGAGAGCAGCCAGGGTGTCCTGCAGGTGCCGAGGGTGAGGGGAGATGGGAAGGAGCCCCCAGGATCTCCCTACCAAAGCCTGGAACATTTGGTAATTGCAGCCATCTCTGCGTAAGAGGTGGCAATGCCACCTCCCAGGATTAAATCACAAGTCTTGTTGTGGGTGATATTTTTGTTCAGGTGTCAGCATCTGGATTCCTGCTATGAAGTGTAGTTCTCAGGTTTCGTTTTGCAGAGGAATGTTTTAAGCCTTTGGCAGTGGAGAGGTTTAAAATCACTGTCAGAGCACGTCTCAAAGGTTTGGACGCTGGGAGATAAACCATTGGGTCTTTTGTTTTCGTTTGTGTTATTTTCAGTATTCTGTTGCTAAGCCAGACCCAAGACTCAGGGCAGGGGGAAGGATTGAATGTCAGTTTTAATATTTGGGTCAGTGAAGCAGATGCGCAGAAGCTGGAGGGACTGTGTCATGGCTTCTCATTGAAAGACCAGAACTGATAGCAGGTGCATGCATGCCTGTTCATCCTCCACTCAACAGCCTAAATACTTGTATCTGTTCTCTGTCTGTATGCAGCAACATCAGGCATGCAAGAGAGCAGGACAAAACCTATTCGGAAACCCCAAATCCACCCTTTGATACCACCTTCCGATATCACCCTTCGATACCATAGGTGAGCCAGCCCCTTGCTGGATTACATCGGCAGAGCTCACTGTACTCCATGCTCCAGGTCGGACCGGAGGGTTATTTTACTGCTACTTCTCTCTTGAAGGGCTGAAAAGCACCCTGGGCTGTGAAAGTTGTCAAGCTGTGAAGGTACAGATTAGCTTTATCTTTTTCCTATTCTTCCAGTAAACCAGACATTTAGTCCTAGGTGGGTCCATGGATAGTAAAGACCCCTTTTACTCTGGGCACAGAGTAATGCAAGACAGACAGTCATTCACAGAAGCATGTCCTCACTCCTGTCCATGGAGGCATGGTGTCCATGAGGTGACAGCTCTCCCCTCTCCTTTGCTGAACAGGACCCCCATACTCCCTTGCTGGCTCATCTGACAGCCCCTTTTTTCCACTCTCCTTGCTCTGTCATGGTGAGATGTCTCTTCCCTGTCCAGCTCTAACTGCTGTGCTTGGTCCCATGACCCGCTGGCTGTCCCAGCATTCTGATGCCAGACCTTCCCCTTGCAGTGCTGCTGCAGGACAGCAGACCCCTCCGCACAGGGAGACCTGGGAGGTGCAGCCACATAAACCCGCAGTGCCGATCTGCAGCTAGCATCAGGTGGGAAGCATTCACCTCCGAGTCACTGGTGGGTGATGAAAGAGACCTCATGTGTGGTCTGCACACAGGAGGACACGGTTGCAGAGGAAAGCATGTTGTGAGATGGTCTCTGAACAAGGAATGTTTTCAGGGTTTGACTCAATCACCTTCCTCAATTAAGTGACTGCAAACCAAAGTCAGTCTGCTTTGTGAGTGCCCATTTAAAGCACAGCGTGCTTTGCGTCACCCCTTCCCTCCCCTTCAAGGCTCTTCTTAATTTTTCCTTTATTTCTGGAGTATGTCTGGGTGAGCCTGCTGTCAGGGAGGGGTTCATGCAAAGCACCCCCTCCCCATGCCTAACCCCTGGCTAGATTGGTGGCAGAGCTTCACTCTGAGCTTGGAGGCCTGCTCCTGCTTCTTTGCTCTAGCAGATCCCTGACTGGTCCAGACCCAGTGGGAATGCAGCGAGGATGCCCAGCAGTGAGAGGTGAGGAGTGCTGGGAGGAGGATTTTGCAGGGGTGTGCTCTGTGCACATGCAGGAATGAGAGCGTGGACACTTTCCTAGGGCTGATGTCTGAACAGCGGTGCCTCTCTAGTGAAGATTCTGGGGTGGGGCTGCTTGCTGGAGGTGGAGGACCATCCACTGGGAAGTGGGGTGGGGGGACGGGTGCAGCAGCTGGGTAGGGTGGGTGCCAGGCACTGGGACAGCTATAACAGCACCTCTCTTTAGTCAGAAGAATAACATCTCCGTTTCCAAAACATTTCCATTCCCATTCTCTATTTTGATTTCAGTGAAAAAAGTGAAAACTGTAATACAAAATTTCCCATGGAGGTTTCCTGTTTTGACAGAAAATCAATTATCCATTGAGTGGATGTTTCAGACGAATATTTCTGCCTGCTGTATGAGGAATGAAGGGCATCAGTCCCACCCAGGGGAGGGAGGACGATGTCGTGGTAAGCAGTGACTCTGAGATACTCAGGCTAGTAACAGAAAACATCTGCTTTAAGCTCCCTGGGCAGCACTGTGGCTAAAAGAGCTGGTGTGAGATGGGATCTGTCACCCCTCTTCTGTGTCCAGTCCTTCACCTAAATGGTGGAGAATGAGGAGGGTGGTTGATTCACCCAAAAGAGGTGCCCTGAACGGGGCAGAGGTGCTGGCACACCTGTGTCTTCCGCTGGCTGGGGGAGCTGGAGCTGCCTTGCCAGATTTGTGTCCAGTGTTAGCGTAGTGGAAGCTAAATAAGATGAACCCCTCCTCATGGTGCCTGCACGCGTGAGCAGTAACGTGGGGTAGCAGTAGGGCTGTGGCATTCCCTCTTTGAGCAATAGTGTCTGCTTGGTTGGTTTGTTGCTTGTATGTTTTCCTTCTCTGGAAGGAGAGTGAAATGGCCAAATAGGAGGGAGGGAATTGCTCCTGTCCTGAGAGCAGCTGAGCTTGCCCAGGGAGAGAGACTCTGAACTGCAAGGCAGGAGAAGGAGGACGAAGAAACTGCAGCAGAGAGCCGGGCTGTTGAGACAAACAGCGGGGCCTCCAGAAACAAAGCTGCCTAGGGATAAAACTTCCAGGAACCAAACTTCCCAGGTCTGTGCAGAATCTGCTGCAACTCAGAAAGCCGCTGAATTGACTGAAAGCGAGCTTGGAAGCAGGGACCTGCTTGCAAGGGCACTGTAGGTGGGGGAGAGCTGTTAATGAGCCTTTTCATGTCTGTCCTATCTGATCTAATTCTATTCTGTCACTTTGATATTTCTTTCTGTGTAAAAGTTAATGCATGTTATAAATAATACCTGTCTCTTGAACTGACTGATCTTCTTCGGGGAGCTCATTTTGGGGAAAAAGGCTAGGCAAGAGACACCTCAAAGCGGTGTCTAAATTGGGGTCTCATCACAGCTGCACACATTGCATCACGCACAAACCAGTGCTGGTTTTTGGACTGCAAAGAAGAAAGGGTTGACAACAGATTTATAAAGGCACTTTATAAAACCTTCGGAGGATGGAAGGTTAAGGGCCATTTGGCCTACTTTGGCTTTTATGAGGAGCCTGGAGCGCGGCTTAGGCTGTGCTTCAAGGCCCTGTATGAGAGAACATTTCCAACAACGTAGAGCTTTTTCAGTCTTATGGACAAAGTCGGGATATTGGCGAGAAGCAACAGTCAATAAAATTGAAATGTAGAGGAGCTCACAGAAAGGGAGACATTGGTCACAGGTAGAAAGCTATGAAAGTCTTCAGACACCACCTTTAACCAGCATAGCCCTTCCCTATCCTTCGCTCTTCTCATCTGCCGTACAAGTGTTTTGCTGATCAGCCAGGTGCTGCAAAGTCATGGACGGAGAGTGTTGCTCTGTGTATTCACCTTGCTAGAATCACTGCTGATGTAGAAAAGGAGGCACATGGTGGGTGCCCGTGGAAGTCGCCTTCCACAGGAGTTGGTGTGCACATTGACAGAGTTGTGTATCTGATGGTGTGTTTGCATCAGCTGATGGGGATGGGGTTAGTGGTAATTTAAACTATTAATCAGTTCGTGGGGGAGTAGTTGGTTCCACATAGCTGTCCCCTTCCCTTTGACTAAATCAGGCTGCTGAGATCCAGAGCCACCTGGACAAGCTGCAGGTGGGCAGGAGCCCTGAGGGAGATGCCTTGCACAGAGGTTGCAACCTAAAATGTGGGGTCTGTGCAGAACAAGCAGCACGCTGCCGTGCTGCAAACAATTTGGCAGAGGGTTCTATGTCAGAAGAGGACCCTGGTCCCACACTGACTGGTCCAGGACCATCTCGAGATCAGCCTTGGCGTGGGTCCCAGATGTCCGACCCCAGAGAACTTCATCTGAGTGAAGGAACATTTTTATTTTCATCTAGTGCTGAAAACCTCTGAGGACTTGGTGCCTGTGCACACCAGGTCAGCCATGTTTTGGGGCTTAACTTGACAAGAAACACATTAACTCTTTGCTCGTCAACAATTTCCTAAATTAGCCTCTGTCTTTTAGGAGCAAACACGTAGTAATAGGTGGCCACTTGGTGAAGTGGGTAAAGCAGAGGAGCCAGGCAGGGGATCAAATCCGCCTAAGGTCAGGTCAGAAACAGTGGAGTGCATGAGCTTTTGGCAGGTTTTGGGCAAATGACTTGATGGAGGTGACATCTTGGCAGCTCTTCCCATGTTAGTAGGTCTTTTGTGCTGCTGAGCTGCCTCTGAACAAGCTCCTAGCTTAGACCTGTGCTTCAGAGGTCTTGAGCTGGGAGTCCCAAGAAGTTTACCTCTGCCCTCCCAACACTACTGTTTTCTTGGAGTAGAAGCATTGAGTCACAAGGACCTTTAAGTCTTGGAAAAATTTATTAAATGCCCTCACTGCTCTGCATCTGCTCTGAGTAGGTGGAGGAGCTCTGCTGGTCTCTGCCTTCTGGTTGCTGTAGTACTCCAGATGGTCCCTGTGTACTCGGTCAGCTGTGTCACTTCTCTGTCCCTCCCTGTAGTTCTCTGTAATTATTAGGGATTTATATGCTCATACCCTGACAGCATCGTATGAGTACTGTCTCTTGTCTCCCCGGCACCCCTGAGCTTTGGCTTAGGACTCATGCTCTTCTTCTGCAGCCAGATCAGGCTGTGAAACTTTGATTTGCTATCCTGCAGTTCTTGCAGCCTCTCGGCTTCCCTGCTTGGCTGCCTTTCCCTCCTGTTGACTGTCTGCTGTTTTGGATGACTTTTTTTTCCCAAACTGGGGCAACTTACATTTTATTATTTTCTGCGTGTACTTCAGAGGTTTCGCATGCATTTCTCTTTTCTCTCTGGGGCTCCTCACTTCCTTCTATTTAGTATTATCTGCAGGGCTCTATCCTGTGCGACCCGCTTTCATCTTATTTCCAAACAGTTTGTCTCTCTGCCTGTGAAAAGCTGCTTCCCATGTCTGAAGTCTGGCCCACCTGGAGGCTCTCTCAGCAGGTGACCTGACTTACTGCCTCAGACCATTTCACTATTTACATCACCTCCACACACATCAGCTGCTCCTGTTCTTGGCTCTAACCTGTGCTCCTTCTCCCATCCCTGCTTCCAGTGGCTTGTGGCTGGGTTTTTTTAAATTTTTGTTTTGTTTTTCCATGTGGGTGGAAGAGGGATAGTAGTTCCCACTGGATTTCCATTCTGACTCTAAATGCCTGAACATTTCTAGCTTTTTGGAATTAAAACCTTTGACAGTATCTTCTTTCCATTTTTGCCTTAAATCTGTGGAGCAAAAGGCTCTGGTCTGCTGCATTCTGAGCATGTGGAAATTGTGTCTTCCTTAGCTCCTGCCTGTCAAAAGTCCTGTTTTATTCCCTGACCCTTCACAGAAGGGCAGCTCCCAGCTGCCCAGTTGGCTCTTCAGATTGATGAGAGAAAGAAGGGAGTAAACTGTCAGGATGCCAAAACTGCCTGCTGAGACCAGCAAATGTTTGGGACCCCCCTGAAGCTCCTGGTATCCTGCTCATTTGCTGTAATGGTAGACTTCTACTTCAGACATAAGCTTTTAAAGCAAAGCTTCCATTATTGGATTTACCTTGCTTGGAGAGGCACTGTAGAGTGCTCCAGGAGCACATGAACTCGATTCCTTCTGGACAGCATTAAACTGTCAGAAGTGTTTTGGGAGCATGTCTGAAGTGCTTCAGGTGGTGGTGGAGATTCAGGCCAAAGGACTGGGCTAAAGCTGTGCTGAAGTTAACTCAATGTGTATCGTGTGGATACTCAGTCTCTATCACCATCAACTTCACTCATTGCAGGTGAGCCAACAGAGCTTGGACTCTTAGAAACCCTCTCCAGAGCTGAGATCTGTAATAATAATAATAACGGACTTCATAATGAGGTCTAAGCGTACTGGTGACTTCCCAGTATCCCACTGAGATTCTGTGCTTCAAACAGAAAGGTCACATTTTACATTTTTCTAGCTGTAAACTCTTCCTACTGGAAAAATAAATTTTTCTCAGAACCATTTTCCCCCTTCCCCCCCCAATATACTGCTGTTTATTATATGAGCTACTTTTCCAGCAGTAGTTTTAAATCAAAAATTTTGGTATAGATTCAAGCACATATTTTTGATACTTTTATGTTTTTTATTCCTTTTTTTTAAACTGAAGTATTAAGTTTTTTAACTTGTGGAGTTTATTTTTCTCTTTCCCCCTCCTCCCTTTCCAGCCTGTTTCCTAAGGACATGATATTTGTTCGATCAGACTTTTCCCAGACTGTTCATCTGCCTATTCCTCCCTGTGTCTGCTCATCCCTCTCACTTTGACAGCCCTGCCTTGAAACCTTCTGAACTGTTTTACTGATTTCAGACGAATTTGGTCGATAGGACAGGATCTGAAAGGCAGTTAAGTTCTTGCTTATAAGGCTGCAGTGTGCACTCGGTTATTACCGCTTCTCTTTGTCCTCCATAACCCGCAGTAGTTACGCTGGCTTGTTGCATGTGTGCACAGGTCTGGGCAGGATTGTGGCTATGGAGGGATTTGCAGGTACTGTGAGAGGAGAAACGTCAGGGGGGACATGAGGAAGATCCAATGATATGCAGACAGAGGAATAAGAAGCTATCTATAAAAAAACAGATTTTAGTTCTGATGTTTACTGAGCAATTTACTTTTTACTTTCTGCTCTTTTATTTGTGCTGACAAGGGAAGCGTGTGTGTGTCTGTGTGAAATATTGGCAAACTTTATTTCTCGTGCATGAAAGGACATGGAAATCAGTCCTGAGCAAAACGATGCAGAGAAAAGTTTATTCTTACATTTTCAGTTGGTCAGTGAAAGCCATTTAATTTGATTACTTTGGCATCTTTAAATTTGTTCACAATGCTAATCCAAATATGTGCTATTTTTAAAACTGATACAATGCAGAATAGGAAAAAGCACAGATCCAACATTGTCCTAAATTCAATCCAAGTTTTAAACCAATCTATACAGTAGTACTAAAATTACAGATATTAGCAATTCATTGATTCATTCACATCATAAACAGCATTTGCATTATGCATTTTCTCCTTATGCCTTCCATTTGCCATGCAAATAAGTAACTAACCCTTATAAGAAAATATTATTATTGCATAACATAGATTCCATTTTCCAGTAAGGAGATAAAAGGGTTCTGAGCCAAAATTGGTAATTTTTTAAATGGCAAAAGAAATGAAATCACAGCCAAAATTTCAAGCTGGCCTGATTTCCTCAGCAGAAATGTTTTTCTGTCTTGGTCCTAGAAAACTCTCATAGACGACAAAAAAAACCCCAACCCTACCCCCTCAAAAAAGCTGTAGGGACTTGATTTAACCTAACCTAACAGTACTCCCAATTCTCATATAGTTCTCAGATCCAGGATGTCTTTAAATGAAGATCCACACATGGACAAATACCGGTGGATTTAAATTCCATCCTATCCAGTTGTTTGTGTATATTTTTGTCTCAATCACTTTTAGAGGCTTTTTTCTCCAACTCTAATTTTTGGTGAGCTCCAGTTTTTAAAAACATTGGAGACTATAGTAAATTGAGGCAGAAAGAGTTTGAAAGCTAAAACTCCTGCTCCAGACACCTGCTCGGGAGCTGGTGTGTGTTCTGTGTCTGTAAGAGGAGAGCGCGAGCCCTTCAATGCAGGGACGTTACAGTGCAGGTTAGAAGCAAGCATTCACCCCCTCCTGGCAAAGGTGGGTGAGAAAAAATTCAGGAGGTGAAACCTTTTCCTCTGGATCCACCCTGGAGTTGGGGAGAGGCTGGGGCTGGGCCCCGTCCTTCCTCTCCTCCATACTCCCCAGCTGGCTCCTGGTGCTGGCAGAGCAAAGCCGGAGACGTCTTGGCAAGCCGCAGTGGTTGGCACTTCTGCCGAGATTTTGGCTGCTTCTGGAGGCAACGGTTATCCTTTCTTGCAGAGGAGCACAGCATCTGGATGTGGGAATGGCTGCAGCAGTAATGTGCCTCTGTGGGACTGGGAGCATCCCGAATGGCAAACTGGTTGCATTAAATGGGCAGATGGAATCATTAAGGTTGGAAAAGACCTCTAAGATCATCAAGTCCAACCATCAAGATGAAGCACACCCATGATGTACTTCTGTGAGATGATATTTCCAGTTCCTTTTCACAAACACTGAGTCTCCTACAGGACCCTCAGCTCCTGCTCGTGTCTCTTGAACTCTCCCTAAAACACCTCTACCACCCCAAATTGCCTCCCTACTTCTTTCTGACCTGCTGCCACGAACTGTGGCCAGTCTAGGTCTGTGCTGGTTGTCTTGTCAGCTGCTCCAAGCAGATCAGGGTCGAGTTGTCCCTGCCTGTCCCATGGAGCAGACACTAACAGCATCGATTTCTCTTCCTCAGCTGCAGGTTTTCATGATGCCTCATGCCTCTGAGACCTCTCCCCACTTCCCAGTGTGACTGGAGTTCACTTATACGAAGGGGCTGGCAGACGGTTGGGCAAACTAGACAGTGTGATCCCATGAATCTTTGTTCTTCATGAAACCAGGCTAAAAATGAGTTTTTCTCAGTGCAAGCAAGTTCACGTTCTTTCTAAGAGCTCTTTGATGATCAAACGTTTTCTTATTTTATGATGTTCTATATTCCCTTCCCAAAATAACAAATTTCCTAATGGAATCATTTAGGCTATTACTTCTAACAGCCTCTGCCATAATCCAACAGTGTTTATTCTGTCTGGCTTCTCAAATTTGTCCAGACTTTTTCTTGCACAAGGCAGGAGCAGCTCTGGATCCGTAGTAGCTGGATATACCACTGATCCAGGAAGCCCAAATGTACCACAGAATCTTTTAGGTTGAAGGCATCTCTGGAGAACATCTAGTCCAGCACCCTGCCCAAGCAGAGTCACCTAAGCAGGTTTCCCAGGACTATGTCCAGTCAGATTTGGAATATCTACAAGCCGGGAGACTCCACAACCTCTCTGGGCAACCTGTACTTGACTTCCTTCACAGCAAAAAGGTGTTCCCTTTCATTCAACTAGAATTTCACTTGTTTCAGTTTGTGCCTGTTGCCTCTTGTCCTGTCACTGGGCACCACTGAGAGGAATCCGGCGCTCTCTTCTCTACACTTTCCTAGCAAGTATTTATACTTAATGATAAGATCCCTCTTGAGCCTTCCTTTCTCCAGGCTGAACAGTCTTGGCACTTGGGAGGCTCTTTTGGAGCCTCTTCTCATAGGAAAGGTGCTCCAGTCCCTTAATCTTCCATTTACTGGACTCCTTCCATTAAGTCCATATCTTTCTTGTACTGAGGAGTCCACAGCTGGACACAGCACTGGAGCTGTGGCTTTCCCAGTGCTGAGCAGAGGGCAAGGATCACCTTCCCTGGTCTGCTGGCAATACTCTGCCTAATGCAGCCCAACAGACAGACAGTTGGCCTTCCATGCTGCAAGGGTGCATTGCCAGCTCAGGGTCAATGGGAGGTCCACCAGAACCTCATGGTCCTTCTCTGCAGATCTGTTTTCCAGCTGGTCATACTCCAGCATGTACTGCTTCCTGGGGTTATTCCTCCCCAGGTTCAGGATTTTGCATTTTCCTTGAGATCTCTTCATGAGAGTCCTCTCTGCTCAAACCTCCAGCCTGCTGAGGTCCCTCTGAATGGACCACAACTATCTGGGTTATCAGCCACTCCTCCCAGTTTGTATCATCTGCAGACTTGCTGAAGGTGAACGCTGTCCCAGGTCATACACGAATGTACTACACAGATTGGCTCCTGCATCGACTTCTGGGGCGCACCTTAGTGATTTGTCTCCAACTGGACTTTGTGTTGCTGATGGCAACCCTCTGAGCCCCTCCTCCAAAGCTGATGAGGCACTGATACAAATTTCTTCTTGGTTCTGAATCATTTAAGAGCTGTTATTTCATTTGTTTTCTGATTATGCCTCAAACTAAGGAATTCCAGTCCATTAGTCTATTTTTCACATTTCAAACTGAGGAATGCCAGGCCATTAGTCTTTTACCTCTTTTATTCAGAAAGATGGAAAACAAAGGAAGCTGTACAGTGTGTTTCCTCATCATTGTTCGCTTTCAGAAACCAGCACCAGTGTAGGACAATGAAAACTGTAATATGAGTTGCGCTGCTGCTCCTTTGGGCATGCACCACTGATGGAGAGCACCACTGGGTTATGCATTTCAGCAGTTCCTGCCAAGAGCTATCGAAGTTGGCAACAGTTTCACACCCTGGGGATTTTTCTGAAGGGGCCTACAAGAGAGCTGGGGATGGACTTTTTACAGGGATGCGAGTGACAGGGCAAGAGGTAATGGCTTTAAACTGAAAGAGGGGATATTTAGTTTATATAGGAGAAAGAAATTCTTTACTGTGAGGGTGGTGAGGCCCTGGCACAGGTTACCTAGAGAAGCTGTGGATGCCCCGTCCCTGGGAGTGTTCAAGGTCAGGTTGGACGGGGCTTTGAGCAACCTGGTCTAGTGGAAGGTGTCCCTGCCCATGGCAGAGGGGTTGGAATGAGATGATAACCTCTAAGGTCCCTTCCAATCCAAACTATTCTATGATTTTATGAAACCACAGTGGGGAACCTGCAAAGCCTGAGGTGTTCTCCTCCAAGAGGCACGGGTGTGTTCACGTATAAGAAGGCATCATTCAAAAAGGCTAAGGTGGGACAAAGAAGTGATCTGTTTTTTGCAGCAGGTCTTGCCAACTTAATGTAATAAGGCTTACTCAGAGTAGGAGCTGCTGCAGTGCCCTTTTCTATGTGCCGGCACCTTCATCAGTCCTCCCCCAGGAGTGTTATCTCTGCACTGAGAGGGATAGTGCAACCCTGGGCAGGAGGACTTGGGATGCTTTCCCTTGGTGGTAAAGGAGGGAGATGACCCTCAGCTGTCCTGTGCCAATGCAGTAGTTCGCTATTCTCACCTTGTGCCATGATTTTCTTATCCCCAGATTATATCTTAAGTGACAAAATTGTTGTTTCTTTCTGTGTCTGATGCTTTATTAAACCCTAAGGGCCACCTCCTGCTCTCACCTCCATATGTGAGAAGAGGTGAAAGTCATACGGATGTGGCTGGGTTTATGCGGTGTGTCTGAGAACAGGAGCAGAGCCCACTTACTTTTCCGCTTAACCACGCAGGTTTTTTGGTTTTTTGTTTTGCTCATAGGTGCACAGCCATCTGCCCCTCTACTACAGTGCTGTCTGCCATCTGTCCTAGGAAAATAAAATAACTGTAAACTCCAAATGCTCACAGGCTGGAGAGTTAACAGCTGAGATGTTACTGAGCATGCTGAACAGGAGGCAGCAGATTATTAATTTGCTCTAGGAGTCTTTGCTGAGTGGCTAGTGTCTAACCCTAGCTATGTGGGCACATCCAGCCAAGAGAAAGCTTAAAGAACAGAACAAGCAGAGATGCGACTTAGGGCTGTGTTTCACATGGCATGATAACTGGCTTAAGAGATCTTTGCTGCCTGCAGGGCTGTGGCGTGGGGTCTTCAGTGAAAGGGACCTCCTCCCCCGGGTGCTGCTGGTGTCTGGGAGGTGGTGCTTGGGCAGCTGAGATGGTCCAAGGACAGCTGGCTGCTAACAAAGCAGCATCTGGCCAGCATCCTGCTAGGACCACCAACAACCCCGAGGCCCAAGCTCTGGCAGAGGGAGTTTGGACGTGGCCCCGTTGTCCTGCTGGGTGGTGACCCTGCTGTCCTGCCAAACCATGCAGGCACAGGGACACAGCCACAGAAGCTGCGGGGAAGCCTGCGACGGTCACAGGGGCCCGAGAGCGGCTGCTGAGGACAGCTCTGGCCTCGCTGAGACAGAGGAATGCAAACAGCAAAGCTGCATGGACAATTCCCTTCACTCAAAAGGCAGTGCAGCTCTTGCTGCCGTGTTTTTCTCTCTAAATCCCCTCCTTTTTGTTCTACCTTCAATGCAGCACAGGGAACACCCTGAAAATGTGTGCACCTTCATGCTGTGTGGGTCGAGGTGTGTGTCTTCGTCCTGTGCGAGACACAAGACTGCTGCTCTCCTGCTTTTTCCAGCCTCAGGAGAACAGGACCGGATGGAGACGTGCCTCTCTGGCAAGGTTTTACCTCAAATAAACTGTGCAGGGAGAGCAGCCCCCAGGGAGCTTTCCTGTGCAGGGACTTCCCATCTGTATGTCTCAATGCTGAACCGAAACATGCTAACTAACCCTGGAATTCTTATCAGAGGTAAAATAAGATAAACTCTTCTATTTTTCAGACATCCACTCCCTGCAAGTCACCGGCCAACAAGCAGGTAAGGAGTCTGGTGTGATCACTCACACGGTGCTGTGGTGCTTTCCAGTCTTTCTTCCTTTCCCGCTAGTGGGTAAGGCAGAAGGCAGCAGCAGAGCTGTCCCGTCCTGTTCCCCCACACTGCTGCGAAGTGGCAGGGGGTCTGCATGCACCACAGCGTTTCCAGAAAAATGAGAAACTATCCCTAAAAGCCTTGAATTGCCTGCTGGGAATGCAGCAGATAGTAGGTTTTGAATACAGATGATGGCTTTCTGGGCCTAAAATGCTCAGGGCAAAACTCCTTCTCAACAATTTTACTCCACCAAGGGCTCTTTTTCACCCCATTTCACTCCCAAGGCTTTTAATAGCTCCGGCCTTGATCTCTTCACCAGCACATGAATGACAGCTGCAGAAGAACTATAACATTTTAATTGACATTTGTGTTTGGAAGCTCAGCTATAATTAGAGGCAAGTGAATCATCTGCAAGAAATAATTAATTCGGGCCGTGCTGCCTTTCTTCCTCTTCATGAATTTCCTTTGAACAGGTTGCTACATTTGCAAGCCCATTCTTCCTTCAGACTTCGTCACGCGCTTTCTCGGGCGGATTTCTCTGTTAGCTGCTGAAGTGCCCGCAGTCGGTGACAGGGCTGGGGTTTCCCACCACGCCGGTCAGTGACATGGACCACGCGCTGCGGTTCCCAGACCCTGACTGTACAGTGTGGGGAAGCCGCTGTGATGGCTGGGTGTGAATTTTATACCCGAGTACAGGAGCACATGGTTTAAAGTGGGTGTGCTGAGCCAGAGAGCTGCGATGGGCCGGCTGCTATGACAGCAGGAGGGGTGGACTGTCCTCTCCAGGCTGTTTAGGTTTGGACCTGCTCACGCCAGACTAGACCCCTCTGAAAACAAGGACGTGGCGACTGTCCCACCTGCTTTGTTCCTGCAGATGGGAGAAATGTGCTATCTCTCTGTTCGCAAGCATCTCCCCAACCGTTGCTCCCTGCCCCGTGGCATGGGATCTCCTTGTGGACCTCCAGTTGCAATTTACGGTGCTGGTGTGGATCTTGCCTGCTGCTGGGGTGCCTGTGATGGACCAGCCATTTTCCTGAAATGCCTGGAGCACAGAGTGGTCCAAGGATCATCTCTTGAAGGAGCTTTGGTGTGAACCGATCTCTCAGCCTGGAGCAGTGCTGCAGTCCAGGCTGCCACTGGTGTTCTGCAGCCGAAGCTGGGGCAACCAGCTAGCCCGGAGAGAGACGAGCTGGGTATCGAGCACTACCATGGCACACGACTGCCCCATGCACCCCATCACGGTGTGAGGGGCACAGCCATCCTTGTCATTGGGTAAATTTCACAAATAATTTATCTTTCTTGTATAGATTTCAGCACTCTGTGTGTACATTTCTTCGTTTTCTAATATTTCTGGTTTAAGTCCTTATTTGCTGTTTTGCATTTAAGCTTATTTCTTCATAAGAGCCTGACACAGAGCCCAGTGAAGTAATTGCCCTGAGTAATTGTTATGTCTTTAACAATCTTAATGCGGCTTCTTAAACAAGTCATGTGTTTTTCATCTGAGAATATCAATAAGCAAGTGCTGACAATTATTTCACTTTTTATTAACTTGCTATTAGTGGCCTAGGCAAAGAACTTGCAGTTTGTATATAGCTATAGAGTCCAATCTAATCTGGTCTATCTGATACACTTGCCTGGGCAATCAGCCACAGCTTGATAGCTGGGAGGGTATAGAGTTCATCTGCCAAATAGCTGGAATGACAAAAAGGACAGAAGGTGAAAAGCAATTACTGATTGACGTGGTTGTGATTGAAGTTAGCTGCTATTGATCATCTCACTGCTTATTTGAATGAGGCTCATAATGTAATCTTTGTGCTGAACATTGATACACCATGCACCTTCCTCATTGATCCAATGTACATTGGCAAAGTTATTTAGCATTCCATTGCATAAAAATCAATAATGAGATCATATTACACAATCTGAGGTCCAACCATGGCGCTTTTATTAAGACATGTAGCACACTGTCACCACAACAGGGGAATTCATTCGAGGGACTCGCAGTCGCCATCAGTCTGTGGGATGCATATGCATGTGTGCGTATAAAATTACAAGTAACTGCTACTTTGGAATCATGCTATAGCAGCCAATAAGCAGTTTTGTAAGATATGTTATATTAAAATCTGTTGAAATGTTTTTCTAAATTCTTCTACATCTTCTCTGAGAAGTTGCTGTAATTCATTCTATGGAGATTTTTATACAGCACCATATGCTTTCAAACCATAGCTGTTTAACATAGTTATCATAACTATGTGATAAAATTAGAGCAAGGTCTTGATACGCTGTCCTGTCGTGGCGCTTTGCCAGCTCACATCCCAGCCTGGAATCTGCTGTGGGCGGACTGGTGCATGCACTGTCAAATCTCATAGCGGGGCCTTTGACGAGTGGTAGGGACTGCTCTGCACGAGCATCGTGGGGCGGCACCGACCAGGAGCTGCAGGTGTCCCTGAATCAGGCTCACGACCCACCGACAACGGGGGGAGCACAACGTCTCGCTGGAGATGGGACAGTGGTGACTATATTGCCTGGCCACGGCCACAGCCAATATGCTGATCTTGCAAGTGTTTAAACCCCTGTTAGGAATTCAGTCTTCACTGCCTCGGTGTCTGCGGGTTCTCTGTTCATCCCATCATCCGGCACAGCCTTTAGCAACAGTGTAGACACAACTCTCCGTCTTTCTTCTTTCTACCTCCTTATCTATCTTTCCAAAATCTTCTTAACCCTAGCTCAGAAGTTTGTTTTCTGTAAATCTGCTTGGAAATGGTCATCCCCTGTACTGCAGCAACTTCCACCCAAACATCTTGCTTATATGGACTTTTTTTGCAAGGTTTCAAAAACGTTCAAATTATTTCCTGCATTTTTTCTCAAATTTTGACTAGTATCTCCACTCCATAGGTTGCTGATTCATGTACGTCACCGACTGATGATCAATTTCTGGACTGCAAGGGATGCCTATTAGCTTTATGCAGGTATCTGATCTGCTGAGCACCTTGCTGTTCCTCTAACATGTTAACTAATCCTGGCATATTTATCAGAGGCAAAATAAGATAAACTCTTCTTTAGGGGACTATTGTTCTACATTAGCAATAGCCAGAAAGGTGTCCAACCGTTTCCTGGTTGGGATGAGGTCACTTTTTGTGCTGAGTTGCAAGCAGAGCACTTTGGGGTTTTCAGTGGAAGTTTAATGTGAGTGAAACAAGAAAGTTGTGTTTGTATATTTTGCAAATGCCTCATTTCTCTAAAAGCAGCTTACTCCAGAACAACACTGTGATTTTTTTTTTTCTCATTTGTGATTAGTCCATTTACCTAATGAAACTGTTGAACACAATTCTGTACATTTCCTCTGTAAATACCATAATTTCTAAGAAAACCAGATGTTATATTCAGTATTTGTCTGCCTGTCTCTCTCTCTGTCTGACTATCTTTTCATCTATCCATCCATCCACCTACCTACCTATCTCCCATCTTTAGGGTAACAAAACACTTCCTAGGTAAATCAATTCTGCATTCATATGGAGACTCCTTCATTCACAGCAGCTGAGCTCACTAAAAGCTGTTTCTTGCCATAAAAGTCATTTGATGCTGTGGGTGAATTACCAGTCCTTGTAAACACTGTGCTTCTAGATGTAATTTATCCTAATTTAGCTCTTGTTATTGTCTTGTGTATTGTCTCTGAATAAGGCAATCTTGAAAATGCAGTCTCATACAGTAATGCATACCGAATGCCTGCACTAGTGTTACCCTGGGTGTTTGCAGCATCTCTTCTCTACCTGATGATGCTGTTGAAGAGGAGTATTTTGAGATTGCACATTCTTATGACATGTTTTTTAATGGTTTTTGTCCAAAAATGATATTTCAGCAAGGAAAAGCTAACTGCATTATGTAATTGTCCAGCACTGCACAGCTATTAATTTGGGGACAAGTTTTAGAAACAGTGTTTAGGTTGCTCTGAGACTGACTTTCCTCATCCCATCCGCTCCTCAGATCTGTGCCACTCCTCCCTGCACAGAGGCCTGGGACCCTGAGCAGCAGCATCGGTCTCTGCCATGATATGTCTGCCACTGCAGATGCTGCAGTTCCACCTATCAGTCTCTTGGTCCCCCTAGTCAATTAATTAGCCTATGCGTTCTGCTTATTTCTCCCAGAAAGTGACACGCGCATACAATGCCTCGTTAGCCACTGGTTATCCCGGTCATGTATCCCCCTTTTCAAATCAGAGCTTTCCACTGCACAGCTGTCGGTGCTGTTGCTTAACCCGAACGAGCTGACTGTGCCCAGAGCTGGTGCTGAACAAAGGTAAGTCCTAAGATAGCCCCATCCTTAGGTGAAAGCTACTCAGGAATGTCAGACAGCATACGAAGCAGCGAAGGAGCTGCTGCTGAAATCCAGCAGCTGGAAGAGCCGGAGCTCCGGTGTCTCTCTGTTGCTGGATGGGAAAGAAAGAAGAGGCTGGAGCGCTGCTGGTCAGAAATGGTCGCCCTTCCTCCTTGGGATGCAACACCTGGGTCATGGAAAGGGGTAGTGGCAGAATCGGGCTCCTCTGTCTGTCGGGTGCCTTCTGCTGCTCAGCTGGAGCCTCCTGGGGGTCCCCATGAGTGCCCGGTGCAGCTCCCTGCGGGGTCGTGGGGCTGACACCAAGTCCCTGTGTCTGGTGGGTTGGATTACTTGAACGGCCCTGAGCATGGGGCCCCCAACCCTACCTGTGCCACCGCAGCTGGTCGCGGTGTGGGGTACCATCCTTGCGAGGCACCGCGCCAGCCACAGATCACCCTCGCTGGCTGAAGGCCCATCGTTCTAGGCCCATCGTTCTAGACCCAGCTTTTCCTCTTCTTACATGCTGTGGGCCACACTGGTCCCAGACAAGCAGAGCGAGGGAGGGACTGAGCTACGCTGAAGTTTGGGGTGGTATGCGTGATATCGCTGTTATTTCAGGTGTTGTAGCTCTGCTGCAGCACCGGCCATCAGAGCACCCATGAGCACTGCCCTACGTGTGCAGGTCAGCAGCACGGCGATGGGCGATGCGCTGGCTCCCGGTGCATCTGCTGTCCTGACTCACTCCTGCAGCAACCACAAAGGGTGGTCCTCAGCTTTTGCAGAGCACCTCTGAGTAGCTGTGAAGATGAAGGCAGCCGTGCCAGGGGGCTGTGGGCACACTCGGAATGGCTTTGTCGTACAGATAAGCCCCCCAAGACCCTTTTGTACCCATCACCTTCCTCACTCTGCAGTACATCACCGGACTGAAACTGCGTGTTCAACTTTTTTCACAAGGAGAGAAAAGAGCTCCCTGGGGTTTTCCCTTTTCTTTGGCTGCTGCCTGGTAACCTGCAGGTTTTAACTCTGCCTCAGTTGACCCCACTTAAGTGCCACTTAACAACAAATTACAGCCTGCAATTTGGAGCTTCTGCTGCTGGTTATTTACATGGGTTTATTCCTGGATATCACCCCGCTGCTCCAGCCTCAGAAGCTGGTAAAAATGCAGCAATTAGCAAAGAAAAAAACATAGATGCAATTTACTCCTGGTGTAATAGCCCAGAGCCATGGTGGGCTGGGGCTTGGCTCTGGCTGGGAAGGGCTGTGCTCTCTCCTGCCTTCCATGGGCCTGGGCAGGGGTCTGCTGCAGGGTCAGACCTGTGCTGTGGCTGGACTGAAGGGATGCCAGCGCGTCCCTGCACCCTCACACCGTGCCTGTTGCTAAGGCAACTCCTCCCTTTGGCTGCCGAGCTCTGATCCACAGCTCGTGGGGTGGTGGGAACGATGAGAAAGCCAGCGTTACCTGGGAGGGTGCTGGCGCCCGGGATGAATGAACCCGAGCAGGACCCAGGCAGGGCTCAGCGTCTGCGTGGGCATCGCTCTGTGCTGGTGTGCGTGAGAGCAGAGGCCACCAGCAGTGCTGGGGCAGGGGTGCAGAGGGGCAGCGACAGGTCTGGGGGTGGGTGCACAGGGCAGCACCGTGTTGGTCTGAAGAGGGGACAGTGACCAGGGCTCGATCCTGCCCAGGGTGGCCCTGTTTGCCTTGTTTGGCTGTGGTGGGGGTGATCATCCTGTGACTTCTCCCTGTGGAAAGCTGTCCAGGAACGGCGTCCCACAGCCAGCATCTCGTTGGAGATGCCTCAGCACCAAGGACCGTTCCCCTGGGTGCCACTGGGCTGGTGTGGCAGAGAGAACAGAAAGCAAAAGAGCATGGCTCGGCTGTGCTGTGGGGCTTTTGTGGACTGCTCCGGTGGTCACAGAGCTGTGGGGCTTCACTCCAAGGGTACAGGAGTGTGGAGTCTCTCTTGTGTCCGCAGACCAAGACTCCTGCAGGCTGTACGGGCTATTTGGGAAGGCTGCTCTGCACTAACCCCACCGGGGCTCTGACACAGCGATCCTGCCTGCTGGAGAGCAGGGCTGTGACAGCATCTCATCACCTCATCCCCACCAAAAGAGGAGAGTTCTGCAGCTTCCTACACTTCTGCAAGCTGGCAAAGCCTTCAGCACTTGTTTCGTGGAAACCCAGCTCATCTGTCAGGTAGGAAACAACTGTCTGTGCCTGCCGGGGCAGTGGGGAGTGCATATGCACACCCCCAGGCTCACATGTACTGCTCTTTCTCATCTGTGTGACAGTGACAGCGCTGCACGGGTGTGATTAAATGATCTGCCTTGATCTCTCAGCCACTGAAGGACACCGGCTCCTTTCCCTCCCCAGACCTGAGCTCCGCCATTTCAGCTAGGCTGAAGCAGTTGTCAGGAGAGCAAAACGCAGTGTGCTGCTGGGCTGTTTCCAGACTACCACGGCAGAGGTGGTGTGGTGTCAGGATGAACTGAAAACGGTAACCCTGCATCAGCAGCAACATTCACACTAGCGGGGTAAGAAATCTCCCAAACTGGTCTCATTGCCACATACAGCAGTTTTCAGGTAGGAGCGTGTCACAGCCCACCCCGGGCTGTCCTGGGCTGCTCCCTGTGTGTCCTTCCCCAAGAGCAGTTCAGCTGAGGGATCTTCTGGATGGCATCTTCTAGGTCCTTCCAGATGCCCCGTAGCACACTCACTGTGCAGGCGGTGGCTCTGTTGTTAGAAGCCAGCTTGGTGTCCTCTTCCTAGGAAAGACCTTCTCCAAACCTTGGCTCTCCCTGGCTGTCGCAGGGCTCCTCATTGCTTTGGCTTTGGCAGTACAGCTTCCCAACAGGGTTCCTGCAGCAGCATTGCGTTTGGGAAGGTGCGCTGGCGTAACCCTGTCCTGGAGGGAGCCGTGTTTGCGCTGGGCTTTGCCCTTCAGCTTCAGGTCCTGTGCCAGGAGCTCTGGGCTCGCTCTGGCTTGGACGGACAAACAAGGCTCCTCCTCAGTTGCAGGTCCTCTCTCTAGGGAAGCTTTTAAACCTGCAGTAACTGCTTGCTGCTACTTTTATCGGGTGTTTTTCTGATACGCTGCTAGCAAGGAACCCTACACAGATTATTTCATAGCTCTAGTTGCTCTAATATGCTCAAAAAAGAAAACAGAAGGCTTTAAAGCAGTTCTGATACCTTACAAACCAGTCTAATTTTTTATTTACGTGTGGCTGAAGCTTTTGGCTGACATTTTTCACGATAAAATATGATAGAAAATACTCATTTTTATGCCATGTTCCATTTTTAAAAGCAGATTCTAAAGAAAGTACTTAATTTAAGCTCAGAAATTTTCTGTAATCGCACACACCAACTTCAGAAATGGGAACAGAGACTGAAAAGGAGAACACGGCGTTTTTATAACCTTTCTCATTCTTGCCAAGGCGGAAAACTTGTGACAGCCTTACTTAGATTCGTTTTACCACCTGGCTTGAGCGATGGTCCCCTCTGAGCTTAAAACTTCTGCGTTTGTGAAAACAGCTCACAATGATTAATTTTTGTTGTATTACTCAGTGCTTCTTGGTTGTGGTTTCATTCATGAGCTGATGCTCAGTCCTGCAAATGGATTCATTATTCATACGGATGCTGTACGCGCAGGTAAATAATTTTCATTCTCCAGTGTTACCAAAGACTGTTTGTTGTGACGATTGATTGCTAATTAGTATTCACTGCATGCGCTGGGTCAGTTGGGACAATTTCTACCCCTTTATTGGGTTACTGAGTCTTTTTACCAGGAGAGTAACAATTAAAGGTGAGTGAAAAACAGTCATGGCTGCCTTCAGCATCCAAAAATAGCGATCCACATGCTGAGAAAGTACTGGGAAAGAATCGACTAACACAGCAAAAACAGCAGAAAATAATTAACAGTTATACACTGTGTGTCTGTTGATGTGCAGTTGAGGGTTTACTCAATATTTCATGCTTTTTCAGAAAATGGGGAGGTTCAAAATTTACTGTTGATATTCTGATGATAGCTACATGAATTCAGTGGCTGGGGCTTAAAGGTATCATCAGATTTGTGAGTAACGTCGTGAGAGTTACAGACAGCAGGCATTCCCAAGCACGCCAGCTGTTAAAACTTGCGACTCTTGCGGAGAGCAGCCTCCTCTCCACAGACGTCGGGGACGGAGAACAAAGCAACCTCACCGAGCTATCCAGTCTCAGGGCGTATTGCATTGGTACTCCGTGGCTTCGTGAGAGATACTCCTGCCTGACAAAGTGTGGGCAGAGCAGGTCCCACGTCTCGCACAAAGCGAGGTTCATTTGTATAGAAATGAGCTGCCGTACAAGAGATAATGGTTTGTTATTGCACGTTGTGGATCTCCATTCATTCACAGCCCATGTGACTCTGGCTGCAGCCAAGTCAGTTTGAATTCATTTTTCAAGTATGGCTTCGTGAGACAATGCATCAGATGTTTTAATAAAATTCAGTCAGGCTGCAGCTATCACCGTCCTTTCATGCACTAATTAGGGGTTTCTATTAAAAAAAAAAAAAAAAAAGAAAATAATTTTTTCCGGTAATGTCCTTTTGTGATTCTGATACTCACAGTTCCATCTTCCTGGATGTTTATAAATTCCTGCCTTTAATATTTAACATGTAGTACATTGGTTTACCAAGGCTTAGGCAGATATTACAGCCAGCCCAGTGCCAAAAGCACTCTGTTTTGCTTTGTTCAAGATGGCTCTCACATCTGCTTTCCTTCACCCACTCTTGCCTTCCCTTTGCTCTCTAACTAAACGGAAAGCAATGACATTATTTTTGTTCATTCCTTAAATAAACTCTGTGCCCTTCTGCCTGCGTGTTAGCTAGATCCCATGATCTACTGCTGCTCCGCTTTTGCCTTACACGTATGTTCATTAATTCCTTAATCCCAGCACTCCTCTGAAAACAGCTGCAGCGCTGCGAGGGAGCCCCAGCCTGGGATCCATCACCAGCCCTGCACAGGGCGATGTCAGCAGCGTGCACCCACCCCTGGACGGGCTGACGGTCAGGGATGGCTGCGACACAAAGGACCCTGGGCCTGCGGGTTTCCCAGATGGACCAGCTTGCTCTGGAGCTGCTGGGAACACAAGGCTGATTTGCACGGTCAGAGAGGCTGGGTCCATCCCACTTGCACCTGAGGTGAGTCCAGCGGCTTCTTCCGTACTTGTCCAAGGCCCTGGCATGCTCACTGGGCTGCCTGCCAAGTTTCTGCACACACTTCTTAAGAGCAAAAATTTTCCTAGAAATTCTTGCCAAAGTGGGGTGGGTCAGTTCCGACTTGGCTGCAAGCTGTAGGTGTGATGGGTGTTCGTCAGCTGCTGTTTTACAGGGCTGACGAGCTTTGGTGGGTATCGAGAAGGATGGACAGCACTCGTCCGATGCCAGCACCCCCCAAGCTCTCAGACACATCGGTCTGATTGCAGATGACACCAATTTACTGCAAGCAACGACACATCCCATAAGCGTGTTACCTTTTGGTAGACGGCACCTCTGGAGCTGGGGCATAGCTGGGTTCACTGTTTTCAAAAGAGCATTGACAACCCTTCACCCGCACACATCCCCAGCTCCAAGAGGGACAGCCTTTCCCCCAAAGTGCCTTATGGGCAGAGAGGGGTGTGCCTGATGGGTTCAGATAAAAGCAAACAATTCTGTGTTCATGGATGGAGCAGAGGTTTCTGTGCTCCTTGCAAGTTTCAGTCTTTGAAATATTCATCTAGTAGGTCAAGAACATCCTTGGCATAACTGCTGCCCTCCTGGATTGTGCCCACTGCATTTTGGAATGAAATGTGTCAGATTAAGAGGTCTATTCCAGCTGCCTTGCTGGCTGCGCAAATGGCGCACCGAGTTCTGCCCCTTGCTCTGCGCTGGCGCTCACACCCTGCCTCCCACTGCCCAGAGTTCTGCGTCCAGGTTACAGGAGGCTCTTCATCGCTGGAACAACGCACTCGCTTTTACGTTTATTTGGGGGAGCAAGTGACTGTCAGATCCGCGCAGCCCAGCTGCTGCCAGTGTCACCGTGCTGTGTGGTGGCCATGACAGCGTGGGCTGCTCACCCTTCCCATCACGGTGCTGCCTCGCACCCTGCTGCAGATGATGCTCAAGAGGTCTGATTTCTCCACGCCAGTGGCACGGGCCCAAAGCAGCGGTTGCTACGCCATGCAGGGCGGACCTGTGGGCTCTTTGCAGTCCCACCGGGCCCCAGCCTGTGGAGGTGAGCAGAACCAGGACTGCTGTGGTGGCACAGGGGCAGGAGGGGACGCCCGGGCAGCTCAGAGACCTGTTGCAGATGCTGCGAGTGCACAGACACACAACTGCTCCCACCACGCGTAATGCAGTTTATGGTTTGGGGAAGTTAAAGCCTGAGCAAATGAATTACTCAGCATTATTTTCAGTTAGCAACTGAATAGCAAAGTGTTTAATAGAAACAGCTCAATAAATCAATTAACAAATGCAACCCTGAGTAGCACACTTGCAGGTATTTAATATGAATTACTCTGTGGAACCGCTAACTCTTTAGAGAAGAGGCAATTATCTTTACTGCACCTCAGTAATTACTAACTGTAGTACGTACCACAATAATTCAGTGTAAGTTAGAGGACAGTACTGCCAAACCAACTGGCAATAAAGGCGGGCAGCAGAACCCGTGAAAGCAGATCAGCACTGAGAACAGAAACACCCAGCACAAAATGCGTTGTACTGTCCATGTTCCCCGGATGTGCAATCTCTCCTTGGATGCACTTTGACCTGCAGGAGTCAGGAATATAGTCCCTAACACAGCATTTTGCCAGCAAATGCAGCTTTTGCACGTTTCAAAATTCCCGTATTAGATTTTTCTGTTCACGTTTTTCCCACTGGGAAAACGAAACATCTGTCAGCGGTGGTACCTACCACCCCGAAGAAAGCTTTCCACTGGATTCACATGGGGGTGCTTGCTTCCGGGCAGCTCAACGACCAGCATAGGTCTGTGAGCAGAGGTGCGAGCGTGGGGCTTTGGCCGAGAGTGAGGGGGATGCTTGCTGCCTAGCCCATCAGTTGTGCAGCAGCCTGGGGCCAGATGCAAATGCCAGAGAGCTTTCAGTGCTAAAAAATCTGTCCAGGATTTCACCTTTTCATCCCTGTGTGGAATGGACAGCCAGAAGTTGGGGTTACTGTGGAAAGGAGGTGTTGCATCCACCCGCAGCCTGAGCACTGTACCCCCCCGCCAGTGCCTGACCCCAGCACTGCCTTCGCCCTCCTCCATGGACCAGGGCACTCACGCTTCCCTTGTGATCCCCACGTTGTGCTCGTGAATGTTAGCACCACAGCAAACACACGCTGTTTACAGAAAGTTTGCAACAGCTTTCCTCGGAAGTATCCTCTGCTCTCAGGCAGCTGTCCTGCTCCTGGCCCCGGTCTGGAGATGACAGGCTGGCCATAGATTATGTTTTGTGGTTCCCCCTGAAAGAAGTATCCAGCCCTCATTCCACACATGGGAAGTGAAGCACAGCTTGTGTCCCAGATGTTTTGTGGTAGTCCGTCTTCTGAAGAGTCTCTCTGAAGTTGGTCTTTCAGTTTGTCCTGGCTTCTCTATCTTCGTGAGTACCCTGGGGAGTGATACTGCCTTCTTCCAGTATCAGGTGAGTGCAATCCATTTGCAGGGGAGCTGTGACACCATACGCGAGAACAAGTCCTCGAGGAACCAGCTTGACCCAGCCTGGGGTCTGCACTGGCCCCTGAGACCTTTTTCAGTGGAACCAGTGTCACCTGAAGGACTTGGATCTGAGACCAGTGGCTATGGCAGATCTGTGAACCAGCCTAAAGCCGAGCAGGCTTCCAGGAGGTGCTTGGTAAGACTAACACTCCTGCAGGCACACAGGTCCTGATGCTGCTGCAAACATCGCTGAGGAGTCATACCCCATGCCAGGGGCCTGGGGTCTCTGTCTGCTTGGTCCTGCCTCCGTCCAGCCTCCTCAGGCAGTGTCCCAGTGCTGCTGGAGAATGGGTATGGCCGCAGGGCAGGTAAAACAACAGGGGACCTTGTTTGCACCACATCCTGCGTATGCCAGAATCATTCTCAGGGCTAAGCAGAGCTCTGCTGAGGCTTGACCTTGCTGTTCTAGCCCTGGGCTGATTGGTATGCTGCAAGCTGAGCAGATAAATGAGTGGCTTAAATGCAGTACCACGCGAGGAATATATTAGAGTCACCATGGAACAATCTCTCCATAACTGGGCAGGACACAGCGTGCAGACCCCACCCCTGTCTGCTGCATAGCGACTCCTGGAAACCTTTCTGAATTTGGAGAGAGAGTTTTTTCAACAGACCCCCTGAATTGCAATGGGCAAGCCCATAAGACCTCTCTGCCAGACACAGGTGCCCTTTGCACCCCTCCTGGAGCACCAAGATCGTGTCAGATGTTGGCTCCAGCACTTTGGAAAGCTGTGACCTGCCATGCGAGTGCTCTCTGCAAACCACACGCAAGAATGGTCTCTCTGGCTGGGTGCTGTGTTGTGATGATCTGGGCAATCCTTCATGTATCGCTCTTGCCGAGGAGCTGCAGGATGCCAGAGCTGGCCGTGCCTGTCCTTCATGCGTGCAGCCAGTGCAATCCCCAGTCCTGGGAGTGGAAAGAGTTCAACCCATCCTTTAGATGTGGGAACAGGAGAGTGGCCATTCATTCTACAAGTTCACACTCTGTTTAGCCTCAAGCCAAGTGGAGTCTGCTGAACATCCCATGGAGGAGCCATCTGCAGCCCCACCAGCCAGATCATCCACCAGTCATCCTATTCATGCATTCCCCATTTGCAGTTCAAGCGGGCTTCACCCAGCTCAGCCACCTGTGACATCCACAGCACCAAGAGGTCCCAGCACTGCTGGGATCTCATGCCACAGGTCCTGTGGGTCCCAGGAACGCAAGCCCCCTTCAGGTGGTGCTCACCATGGGGGAGGTGGGCTGTGGAGCCCCGGTCCAGGGGACGACTCTGCTGGTGCAGAGGAGCAGGGCTGGGGTGGTAGGCTGTCTGTCCCTGCAGGTGTCGTAGAATCACAGAATCATAGAATGCTTTGGGCTGGAAGGGACCTTTGAGGTCATCTAGCCCAACATCCTGCAGTAAGCAGGGACGTCTTCAACTAGACCAGGTTGCTCAGAGCCCCATCCAACCTGACCTTGAGTGTTTCCAGGGATGGGGCCTCCACTGCCTCTCTGGGCAATCTGTTCCACTGTTTCACCACCCTCATTGTAAAAAATTTCTTCCTTATACCTAGTCTAAATCTACCCTCCTTTAGTGTAAAATCATTGCTCCTTGGAGGAAGGTGCATAGTTGAGTTGGCTGAGATCCTGCAGAAGAAATGTGCTGGTTTTCCCTCTCACAGCAGCTGCTCCAGTCCGGGTCTGCTTCACTTGTCCCAAGTTCTGCTCATGAAGCTGAGGAGGGTCCTCACAGGGGCCACTGCCTCTTGTGCCCCAGAGACTCAGGGCATGTTGTGGGCCCCTGCCTTCCTTTCATTAACCTGTTCCTATTCCTGTTTCTTATCAGCTGGTCTGCCTCCTCACGCAGAAATTGTGCTGAGTAGATTTGCATTCCCTTTTGCATGGGAGAGGATTTGTGTAACTGATTGGTCTGACAAGCTGCTACCAACTTACAGCGGCAGGTTACCCTGGCACGGTGCGAGTGGCTGTAATGAGACAAAATAATGAGCTATCGTAAGGCCACCCCAGCCTGAGCTGCTGCACGGTGACAGACGACTGCTCAGATGTGCCTCGCACATGCGTGGCAGCCCGTCCCGTGGGCACGGTGCTCCGTGTGCGCTAACGAAGCAGCAACGTGGCGGAGGAATGGACCCCCGGACACAGCGCCGAGAGAAATCGTGGGGGTTGGTGCTCCAAGGCCGAGGAGTGCTCATCAGGGCTGGGGTCTCGCCTGCCGCCTCGGGGATCGCCCGGCTCTGCTCGCCACTCGCAGCGATGCTGCTCCGGGCACTGTCGCTCTGGTTCCTGCCAGGGTTGGGAGCAATTCATGTCAAAACCCACCACTCGGCCCCGTGCGAGAGAGGCAGTGGAAGTAAAACACAGCTGCTCCCAGCAGCTCGGGCAGTTTCTAATTCACAAGGTGCCGGCTGCAGCTCGTGATTTCATCCGGGGAAAATGAGCACTCCCACGGCAGCTCTGCTCAGTTGCTGGAACAGACCAGAAGATGTAGCTCTCTGGCACCTTTTCTGACTCCTGATGTCTCCGAAGCCCTCCCTCCTATCGCTGCAGTGCTCGGTGATCAGAGCCAAGGTGTCGCAGGCTAAAGAGACAAAAATAGGCTGGGATCGTGAACCCGGCAAAAGTTTCCAAGCGAGTTTTACTCCAGTTTGAGAGGAGATCTGAGGCTGAGCAGTAAGTGGCTTCTCTTCCTCTCGAAGGGGATTTAAACTGATTGCATCAAGATCTCCCATTAGCCACCAATGTGATTAATGTCTCCTGTATTGTTATAAAGTGATTCTATGTTGTAGATCTTTCTGAATGCCTCCTGAATTTATTATTTCCTTGTCCCAGTTGCTATTGGTGACGGCCTTGGTAAAATCCCTAGCAACATATAGAATGCAACATACATGGAAATTAGTTGAATACTTATCAGTATTATAGTCATAAAAGGCCCTATTTATTAAATATACGGCTAAAGTGACACCTTAACAGCCAGGGATACTAAATGACATGGGTAACATTCATTTGTATGTTGGTACATTGGTATGATAGTGCTCCAGCTACAGTGAACTTTATTACCAACATCAAATTAAGATATATTGTGGGTAACATCATTAGGGCTGGTTGAACTGAACTGAATTTAAATAATGTCTTGAAGACGCAGATTTTTCTGTGGCTTCAAGACCCTCCCTAGCTAATCTCCCATGGCGCAGAAGTGCTAGCCAGCAAGCACAAGTCTTCACTCAGAGAAATACCCTGATTTAATGATGTCCTTCTGCTGAGATTAATTAGAGTTGCTGAGCAAGACCTGGAAGACGATGCTGCACTGCATAAAGATTCCTGGGGTGTGAGATCAGTGCCTTTGCTGAGATGAATGGAGATCTCACTATTTAACTCATCACAGGGAAGGTGACACGATCACGGGAAGAACATTTCTGATTTGAGGAGCTCTTTAGTGTGACAGCCAGGGAGAAAACTTTCGGACTGGAAATAGGGAAGACACTTCTAGCAGGCAGAGGAGAGAACTGTGGGAAGCCGTGGAAAGTTTTTCACCACTAAGGGACTCAACTAGCAACCGGGTGGCCTTTTCTACAAGAACCACTGTAGCTCAGCCATGAGTTACAGAGTTTGAAGCAGAAGTCACAGGGTGAGATTCTCCAGCTGACCATACCGTCGGTCAGACAAAACACTCTTCAGTTTAAACTACTAGATAGATCATAGCAGAGGTGGTCACCAGCTCATGACAGACGTGCTGCAGCCCTGTGAGATGCATGCCTGAAGCCTGATCTTCTCTGCCCCTGCGGAGGAAGAAATCAGCATCTTCTTCTAGCGTGTGGTAAGGGAAAGAATGAGAATATCTTCAGGAAAACCTGGCACGCTGGCATCCTTGAAGGTGCTCCTGGAAGGTCTTGATCCATGCACCATCCAGCCTACTAGAAGGAGCCTGTCTGCATGCCATCTCATGGATAGCAGGTTTTAGGGTCGCCATGCAGGCATTTACACAAAAATGGCTGGAGGCTCAAGAAGGTCTGTCAGGTCCCATGGCTGTTACTGTTGATTAAAAGTAGCACAGTAAATCATACGGTTTGCAGGCAATGGTTTAGAAACACGATGCTTCAGAACAAATGGGACACATCATCTCCCAGTGAATACACTGCACGGTGGAACTTATCACCACGGGAAGAAAGCCAAGTAGTTGTCAAGAGTGAAAGCGTGGCCTTTTCTGTAGGACTCACGCGCCCTCGGGAAGCCTGGGAGGACGGACGTGAGGAGGGCACTGAGGAGGGATGAACATTTATGCTCCAGACCTTGTGCTGGTCTCTGTTCATTCGATACTATGAAAAGACCTAGTCTGGGAAGCAGAAGGTTTTCACTCCTTCCTACAGATCTTTACAAGTTGGAAGCTTCCCATGCTGCCACAGTCTTGGTGCCAGTCTTGGCCAGGCCTCCTGAAGCCTTGCAGAAATACCCTGGAGAGCTGCAGACTGAGGATGGGCTCAAGCCCTGCCTGTTCCAACAACATTATACAAAGCTCCAAGGCCCAGACACCAACAAATTAAAACAGAGATCAGGTATTCGAGAATTTTGATTTTCTCTTCTGGAAAAGCTGCCTTAGAGGTTCTGGTTTATGCATAGCCCTTCTCCACCCACAGCCTGGGTCACGGCATGGCCCTGGATGCGAGTCTATCTGTGATCAAGCCAATGCTTTCAGATCACTGCAATAGCAGCGTTCATGTTAACCCTCTCCAGAGGAGAGGAACAGGATCAGAGCTTTCCTCTGGGTTGCTAGTTTTTGAAAGCGGTAAGGTCAGTCTGAAGCTGCATGCAGTTGCACACGGGTGGTATTACTTGGTATTTCTTGCAGCCAGAAGCAGGGCTGCCAGCTGCGTGGCCTTACCACCCATCACCTACACTTGCCTTCAGCTGCAGCAGGAGCCGTGACACCTCCCAGCTTCAGCTGGGGCTGGGGGGTGGCAGCTGTCCCTCACCTATTTCACAGCTACAGTACTAGACACTGCAGAGATGAGTGCTGTGGATCCTACCACCTGAATCTGTGGCACAGCCTTTCTTGGTGCTTTGCCCAAGGCTGTGAGTTCACCAGAGCAGAGAAGGTGCACGTTTGGGCATCGCTGTACTGAGAGGCTTTTCAGCTGGAACAAACTCACCTTACAACTCCTCAGTGTGGAAGAGTTGATGTTACCCACACGAGTAGAGAATTCAAGAAGAAAGCCAAACATTTTTAATCCTTTTAAAAACAAGCCTCACCCTTTGAGGATGGTTTCTGGATTTCTGAAGGTCCTGTGGCTCTTCCAAGGTAGGTGATTTTGCATTCTGCAGTTTGGGTGTCTGATAGCATCTCTCAAGCTTTTTGCTGAACTTCTGCTCCCAATCATTTTCTGTAGTGACGAGGGCACCAACCTCTCCAGCTCTGCGCCTTGTTGCTAGAGGGAGCTCCGTGAACCGAGTGTAGGATTGCTAATCGGACTCCTGAGGGCTTTCTGCAGCAACATGTGGGCTTGTTTAATCACGGGTTCACCAGGAAATCGTTTTGAAAAGACCTGTCACTTTCTATCTGTGCCCGACCGTAAAGCGGCAAGGCCTGGGCAGGGTCCCTGGCTGGCCCCACCTGCAGACTTGATGCATGGTTAATGATTGCTTACTCTGCTCCAGGGTGATTATTTGTGTTCCTCATGCCATACTTCATAGCATCTGCGAGCTGATCTCCTCCTATTTATTAGATAGCTATTTGCACTTTGTGTTAATTCACATTTACGATGCGAAAAGCATCCCTGCCCAAATTGCAGGCCTCCACTATCACATTCATCAGCTGGCGCGTGGCTGGGAAAAGGTACCTGCAGAATAAGAGTGTTGGCTAGTTTGCCTGTCAATTCGCACTAAATTGCAAAGATGCTGAAGCACACCTAGCAGCAGTGAGTGAAATCCTGGCAAGTCTTGTCCACGGGTGGTGGGAGAGCAAAAAGATGCAGACATCTGGTGTGGATACACATGGAGCAAATCAGAAAGCCTGCTGGGTCTTGCACTGAGTGGGTGATGGAAAACCAGATTGCTGTGATACAGGAGTGCTAGGTGAGGGTTATTAAAAAAACATCACAGCTTGCAGCCCCTGTTCTAATGGGCTGCTTTTTCTCTCTCACTCTTCCAAAATACGTACCTCCCAATCCAAGCCTATGCATTTCCCACTTCTCCCCAGTTTATATATGTATTTCAGTTCTCAGGACTTTTGCATGAATTAAACAAGTGTGATTATCTCACAGGAGGACACACATTTCTGACTTTGATTTTAGTCTTGTAAAGGTGGTGAGGTCTTTGTCCAGCAATCCATGGGCAGAGTGCTACAGACAACTTATCCAAGGTAACCCTCCACAACAGCAACACTTCTGGTGAGAAGGGTAACATGATATGCAGCTCTGGGAAGAACAGGTACTGCTACGTCCACCTATAGACACAACCGAGGTCTTCCTACACCACGCATAGCGATGGGACGTGAGAACTGGAGCTACCTGAGGCCACAGGCAGGAATAACTGGTTGCACTGGGCATAGGGAACTCTGGAACTGGGCCTTTGCTGGTCCAGAGCCTTGTAATCATTCAGCCACAAATCTCCCGATGGCTTTTCGATTATACGAATATAAATGACATCCACAAACTCACAGTCATTAATGAACAAGATCTTAGAAAGGGGCCATTCAATGCACAGAGCAATTAACACGGCAGTTGATTAAGGCAGTTTGAGGATAAGTCCTACGAAGAATTCAATATTGCTGTGTTGCTTCATATAGGTGCTTGGCAGCAGCATGAAATCGTGGCCAGTGTGCTCTGTGAGCAGCCGGCACACAGGCTCCCCAGCGAGACACGCGCTTCTTCATCCCCGAGACCTTCCCAGTCCCCAGCGGCATTCAGCTGTTGCTGTGCAGAAGGGCCGAATATCGGGGTGATCCCATGCTGGCAGTGGGTGCCTGAAGGTTCACAGCACGTTATACCTTGTCCCCCTGACCCACACGTGCCAGGTACCCCATGGGGTGCCATGCGTGTGGAGGAAATTTCTGTTAGGCGTGGAGTAGCCCATGGAAGCAGGGACAGATCCATCTTGTGCTCCCAGAAACCAGTGTGAAAACCCCCCACGGGCCAAGCCATGATATGTTACTGCTGCGACGTGCCAGAAGGAAGCCTCTGCACACACACCATGTGCTGGGGAGAAAGAAAGGGATTCAGCCCAAGCCAAGGAAGAGCTGAAAGGACCAACCTCTGTGAAGCTGAATAAGGAGACATGTACACTGCAAGACCTCACCACTCCGACACACCCTGTCTGGTTTCACCCTGTGCTGAAGCAGCCCTGCTGCTAGGCAAGGGAGAGCATCGTCACTGCCAGGAGGTCAGGGTAGGACAGGAGGAGAGGAGGCCATGCGTTGGAATATCCCTGATGCAAACAGCGACAGACATCACTGAGGGAACATGAAGCCGGGGACTTGGGGACCCGGGAAATTCCTCCCGAGCCCATCTGCTGGCACCAGGGCTGCGGTCCCCCGGCCCTCACCCACCCAGCAGCGAGGTCTCTCACACAGTGTCTGTGCACGGACAGCCAGCTAGTCCCCCCCAGCCTGCAGCCTCTGACTCCAGTTGCTGCAGTCAGACCCCTCGTTCTACCCACCAGCTAGTCTGGCCCAAAGTTCGCTAGTCTGGCCTGAAGTTTACTAGTCTGGCACACGTGCAGAGCAGAGACCACACTCACGCAGGTGCAGGGCTTGGCCAGGAAAACACCGATCAACAGCTTGTTTGCAAGCCATTAACCCTTTTTGTCCCCCTCCCCTCTACTTTTCCGCACTTGTTCCTCACAGGTCTACTTTGTTCCCTCACTTTTTCCATCTTTGGCCTTTCCCCTAAACATCCCATAATAAGTCTTGCACATTCCCACATGCACTTTCAACTGTTTGATAACATTCTCTTCCTGATGAGACCCAGGGTAATCTTGTTTCCCTTTTCTTGTCATTTACAAAGTTTTGGTTGAACGTGGGTAGGGAGATGTTTGAGCAGTTCCCTCAAAGGCTGGTGAGTACATGGCTCCAGATTTGTGATCTTTGGTGTTGTTACCAAGGGTTAGGGCTTGTGTCTGTTTAGCTTATTACTCTTCCCATGTCTTCTCTTTGCCATTTGTGCTGATTTGGATCTCACATCGGAGCCCAGCTGTGCCTCCATGAGTGCTGCAGGGTACCAGGGCAATCTCCATCTCACCATCTCAGCAGCACTGTCACGTATCTGGCAGTGTGACCAGGACAAGGGTGCCCTGGTCAGCGTGTGCGGCGCGAGCCTGCTCCGGTGACTGCAGCCATCGTACAGTGCTGGCCCTTGCTGGGCAAGGCAGATATGGCAAGTCCACAGGCCTCAGTTTCCCCTTCCAGGGGATGAAGGTGGCATTCAGCCCCTGCCCTTTGTTGAGTGCTTTGTGTCCCACAGCAGCAATGTGCTCTCACAACACTAAGCTTTACTGTTGGTACGACTGCTAGGAAGTATGAGAGGTGACTCATTCTCCTAGGAAAATATTGCTTTCATTCAGAGCCTGGAGCATTTCCCAAAAGTAATTAACTAGGAGAAACCGCTAATTAAAAGACCTGGTGCCTACAGAAGTGTCTGGCAGAGATGGGTGTCATTTTGCCAATTTTGAGGCACTAAGATACGATACTTGAGCTCTCAGCTGCCATCAAAGCCCACCAGTGCTGCTTCCCAGTCTGCCCCAGCAAGGTCCCAGCTGCACGGGCTGGACCCATCAGCGCAGGGAGTGGGCAAGGAGGACAAGAGCTGCAGGATTTTGCTCTCCCCGTGAACTGTCTGTGAAGAGGCTGATGTCTGGCAGCTGAGTCCAGCACATCGTGCACACTGCAAGATTTGTCTGGGTGTGGACTTGCCACCTGACTGGAAAGTCTCTGAGGACAGGCCACGGTAGCTCATGTTCCTGGTGGGCTGATCAGCCACCCCGCATACCCAGCCTGTACCTGGGATTTTGTTTCCAAACTTCCACGCAGAACCAGGAAGAACGTAATCATGAAGAAAAACATCTTCCTCAAAATAGATATGGTCTGCCTGATGAGTAGCTGCAATCAGTTCAGGGAGATAGGACAGATGAACCCAAAACTTGTGTTCTGGCTAAGGAGTGTGTGCCAGTGACCTGTGGTTTGCCAGCTCCTTCCTAGGCTTTCGGTCCCAGTTCTAGCTTTGCAGCAACTTTTTTCAAAAGGTGTTTGGTATCTTCCATCTCACTGAACGGGAGAGCCGTATGTCACTTCTGCAATATGAAGAGATAAATTTTTCATTTTCATGGTTATAGCAAGCCCTGTCTTCTGCCCTAGCTGTGTTTGGCACTGATGGGCTCAACAGCCTACCTATCTGATAGCTTCAAGCACAGCTTGTCTCTACTCCACAGTGTTTTTTTTCTCCAGAAGCAAGTTTGATGGCTATGACCCAATGAACTTGAAGGAAAGTGTGCTTTCTCTCTGAAATGGCATTGTAACCTCAGGTATTCTCCAGGAAAGCAGACACGGTGGGTGGCAAAGACCCTGTGAACCTGAGCACTGCTCAATCCTGAGGCAGATCATCTGGATCCCTGGATCTAGCCTGAGCTTTGTGCATCATGGATAGAGGGGGTCAGCTCACTACCCCTGGAAGAGACCGCAGCAAATTTCTCCCTCCAGGAGCAGAAATCAGATCCATCCCATCACTTGGTTCTTTCTTCCATGAAGGAAGAGAGAGTGATATGGTGGCTCCTCATTTGGAGAAGGAGCAGGAAGGCTTTTTGTCTGTCTTTCTGCCCAGAACGACGATGTGGGAACACATGGTGAGGGGCAGGTTCTTCCTCAGAGGCAACTGTGAGGTTGTTCTCTCCAGGGCGTCTCCCTGCTCCAGTGGTGGCAGGGCTGTGACCCAGACACACCAGCACCAGGAGTTAGGAATTAGTTAATTTTGTTCGTTATAGCTATCTACGCTTGGCATAATGACTTGCAAATGTGCTCAGGTCATTAAGGTGATAACTCTTGTCACTGTGGAAGCCAGTGCGGCAATGTCAAAGTAGCTTTTTTAGGACTCTGCTTCAGGCACCTTATCTCACGACTGAGAACGGAGTACCTTTCGGCAGGGCTTAGGCACTTGCAGTATCTTCGTCCAGGCTGTGCTACGGATGTGGCCGTGCACAGCAGCTGGTAGCACCAGTTGTGCAACACAAGCCCTCCCTTTCCCTCCCTGCAGGAACCTGGAGGAGGGAGAAAACAGTGGCAGGAGGCAAGAAGGGGAAGAGGACAGTGTGGCTGGAGGACGCTGAGCGCCTGTGTTGCACTGGAAGCTGTCCATGACTGCCGTTAGGTGGGTCTGTCTTCTGCTAGCAAAGCCAGATGATGTTAAAGCCATGTGAGAACCTGCTCTCCAGCCACAGGAGTGTCAGCATTAGGAGCCACGTCCCAGTGGTGCGAGTCCCCATCTTAGCCCTGCCTGGGTGAGTCTGTTTTCAGCCTGGAAAGCATGAGATGCGCCAGCAGGACTGCTGCACAGCACAGGCTGTGCTCTGGGATGTAGCTGTGGAACCTTTAAATGAAGATGCAGGTAATCAGACTTCAGAAAGGATTATTTGGGCCCTAGTCTCCTCTTATTCTCTCTGTGTATCACTGCAGATTTCACTGCAGTGACTCCAGTTTACACCCTATCAAGGATGGAAGAGTTAGCTCTTGCATTTTTAGCTGTAGTAAATTATTTTTAGAAACCACAGCATTCATCATGAAAGCCTCTCTGTCTCCTCTTGCAAGGAAGGACTGAATAATGAATGAATACAGAGTTGGACTAATATCTACGGCTCAGCGATCCATGTGAGCAGACCAAGCAGACCGCATGTGTGCTGCTAGTGGGCAAGCTTGCTTGAGCCTGCATCCTGGGAGCACCAACATGTCCAGGAGCTCTGTCTTCTCCTTCCAGCCCGGCACAACTACAGCCTTTAATTGCTCTGACACACCTCCTTTGGTACTTGGATCGTGAGATGCATTTAACCTCAAACGTGAATCTTTGGCCTTTGCTTGAGCTGGGTTGTAGGTGTGCTTTGCCTGGCCTTGTACCTAGCTGACTCGACCTCGGACCTGACCCATCACCGTGGACTTGTCTGGCAATCTGGACTGTTGGCCCTGGTTACCATCAATGCATCTGCTCCTCCTGCTTGGGTACGGTGGGACTGTGCTCTTGCTGGTGACAATCCTGCCCCATTGTCACCCTTGGCTCTTGGCTTGTCTGCCTTGAAAAGCAGGCACACTTGAGATGCTCCCTGGCAGCTCTGGATTCCTGGAGCCCTGAGATGAGATCCCTGCTCCTGGCCCTGAGGCTGTGCCCTCACAGCTCCCCATGGTCCAAGGCTGACCTCCAAATCCTGCAAGACCCCGGGGCACATCACAGCCCTGCAAGACTCTCTGACATTCCCTGCAACAATAATGACCTTGGAAGCCTTCAGCGGAGTTTGGGAAAGGCTCTGTGAGTTTATTTCTTAGATGTGGCTAATTGTTGATGCCTACCTGGAAGGGCTATGGTTCAAATGTTTGCTGCTTAATGACAATAATGGATGGATGCCCTAATGAGGCTGCTCAGGGCAATTAGACCCTCTTGATGTGCTTAGAGTCTGAGAAATCTGCCCTTTTTGAGAACTGGAAGCACTTGCTTTGGGGAGAAAACTTGTAAAGCACTTCCCCACGTCCTGACTCCTCGTCGCAGCCAAGCTCCAGGTGCTTGCAAAAGTGCTGCCTGTAAACTTCGGTCATGCCTGGTGTTTAGTACTGGTGACACAAGCCCTGTGTCCTATCCTTGCAGATGTTGCCCTTCAGCCAGGTTGCATTGTTTAATTCTTCAGGCCCATAACTATTTCAGGTCATGTGTTAATGGGTTTGAAATCAGTTATTGTGCAGGGAATGATAAATGACTGTACACTGCAGCTAATGAAGGGGATAGATTATTGGGTTATAAATCAATTAAGTGGTTCTGAGGAAGTTGCAAACCGCAAGAAGAAACCATGAAGGGAGAGAACAACACCCAATGTCTGGGGAAGAGCGGGAGCCATCAGGTGCCATCAGCCATTACTTTCTCCCTCGAGGGAAGCAGAACAACACCGCTGTGCCATGACGCTCTTCAGTCTGATGGTGGTTGCTGAGGAGGGAATCCGGCACGCTCTGTGGTTATCAGGGGGTTACCAGCAGCAGGCTGCCTCTTCCAGGAAATAAATCGTGCTCTGCCTGTGCAATCTTAAAGTGGCAATGTGTCCTGCTCTACCTCAGGTGGTCTGGATTTGTTTTGGAGTACGGCCAGAGCTGGCTGTGGTGACTGTCCACAGGGGCTGCCGCTCCAGACACACATCTGCCAGATGTGTCCAGAAAAGGACGCATCTACCAAAACTCATATTCTCAGCAGATCAACAAGCGCCTGTTGACTCTGCTGCATCAGGATTTTTCCCTGTATGGGACATGGCTCTTCTTTGGGAGAGAGCCAACGAGGCAGATGTCATAGTGGGAGTCTGTTATAGACCACCCAACCAGGACGAAGAGGCAGAAGAAATATTCTACAAGCAGCTGGGAGAACTCTCATAATTGCTAGCACTTGTTCTCACGGGGGACTTCAATTTACCAGATGTCTGCTGGAAATGCAACACCTGGGAAACAGTCGAGGAAGCTCCTGCAGTGCATGGAAGAGACCTTCCAGACACAGCTGGTGAGTGAGCCAGCTACAGAGGGTTCCCAGCTGGACCTGTTGTTTCTGAAGGACTGGTGGATGATGTGATGGTTGGAGACTGTCTTGGGCACAGCAATCATGAAGTGATGGAGTTTTCAGTTCTTGGAGAAGTAAGGAGGGGGTCAGCAAAACTGCCACCCTGGACTTCCGGAGGGCAGACATTGGCCTGTTTCGGAGACTGGTTGACAGAGTCCCTTGGGAGGCAGTCCTGAAGGGCAAAGGAGTCCAGGAGGGCTGGACATTCCTCGTGAAAGAAATCTTAAAGGTGCAGGAGCAGGGCATCCCCATGTGCCGAAAGATGAGCTGGCGGGGAAGAAGACCAGCCTGGCTGAACAGAGAGCTTTGGCTGGAACTCAGTGAAAAAAGGAGAGTTAATGAACTTTGGAAGCAGGGGCAGGTAACTCAGGAGGACAATAAGGATATTGTGAAGTTATGCAGGGAGAAAGTTAGTAGGGCCAAAGCCCAGCTGCATCAGTACAGGCTTGGGGTGGACCTGCTGGAGAGCAGCTCTGCGGAGAGGGACCTGGGTGTCCTGGTGGACGACAGGTTAACCATGAGCCAGCAGTGTGCCCTGGCTGCCAAGAAAGCCAATGGGAT
>Ga0065711_1000118_pt1 | contig 96978 bp, 52 predicted proteins | sample Hoacrofraction12_FD_59098 | JGI IMG/M metagenome (GOLD analysis project Ga0065711, IMG submission 59098) | Hoatzin crop microbial communities from Cojedes, Venezuela - Epithelial fraction 12 v2 (version 2) | ecosystem: Host-associated > Birds > Digestive system > Esophagus > Crop | place...
GGGAGCGCGGAAACTTCCCAACTTGGCGGGGGGCCGGGGAGCCCGGGGAGGCGGGGAGCCGCGGGGCGATGGAGGGGCCGGGGCACCCGGCGGGCGGGGGGCTGTGCCTGTGCCCGGTTCGCCCGCCTCCTGCCCGTCGCCGGCTGGGGAGCGAGCGGGGCTCTGCTGGTCGCTGTTCCCGCGGGCCGGCAGGACGGGGAGGACGTTAGGTAGCAGGCGGCAGGGGAGGTGGCTTCTTTCCCCTTTCTCCCCCCACTCCCCCAGCCAGCTCTCCCTGCACCCGCTGAGCGGGGCTGCGGCCAGAGGGAAGGGGGTGCCGTGGTGGGAAGCCGGATAGCCTAGACGGAGGGATATTAATGATTTTTTTTTTCAGATGGTAATTTGTCTTTGTGGTAGGGGTGGCCCATTAAATTTCAGCTCACGTCCTGATGGAGATCAAAAGCGGAGGGGAGAGGGAGAGGGAAGCGGAGAGCCTTGTGCAGCTCCTTAGCTCCGTGTATTGTTAGAAACTTATGGGGCGAGGGGGGGGGAGGATTCGCAGAAACAACCTTTGTCGGTCCAGCTCCAACACCCACATCAAAAGTTGGAGATCAGTTATTTTCCAGCACTACCATCTGCTCCCCGGTGCTGCCCAGGAGCACGCTTGCTGTTACACCTCAGAGGAAACAAACAAAAGGCGTGCTTGCCAAGTCGTACTGAACCTGGCTGTTCATCACCTTTTAGACGGGAGCGTCAGTGCAGAGGAGTAGCTATGTCCTGAAGGTTCATGGTCCTCTGTTGTCTCAGTTCAGACTCTTAGATAGTTTCCTGCCCTCAGAAAAGGTCTCCAAACACGGTAGATGCCAGGTCCTGGTTTTTTTGTGTGTGTGTTTTTGGTTGGGTTTTAAATTTTTTTCCTTTTTTTTTCCTTGAACTATTTATGTATGGATATATCGGTTTGGGATTGTCGTAAAGTTTCATTTTTTTTTGTCGTGCAAGTGTTCCCTCTCATTACAGAAAATACTTCTTTGCCTAAATTATAGTCTCAGTGGCAAGGGGTTAGCTCTCTCTGCCTCTGGATGGGTTCGGTGGTAGGCTGAGACCCCAAGCCGACTGCACTGCAAACAAAACAGAAACCAAGTGAGCTAAAAGTTACAACGGGCTTTGATTCTTACTGCTTTTTGAGATCAGTAAAGGTCCTGGGTGAGTGAAGGCAAGGAGGAGGAGTGAGAGTAGCTGGAACAAGCTACTCATACAGAAAAGTGCTCGCTTGATTATATGTGTGATTTATAAGCACCCAAGGGAGAAAACTGGTCATAAACTGCAGAGAAGGCAGCAATGGGAAAAATAAAAATCCTGCTGATATTTAACTAGATATTTTAATAGAGATTTCATTTTTAAACAGCCACTTGTATCATCCATATCTTTTTTCATTTTTTTCTTCGTTTTAGGCTAAAACTTTTCAGATTAGATTGGATGATAAATAGACTCTGGACTGGGCAAGCTGTATTAGGGGATCTCTGCATTTTGTGTTATGCCTTTCGCGTTTCCAGTGAAGTGGAGGCAATTTCTCCTTTTTTTCTCTCTATCTTGCTTTCTTTCCTCAGAGAGATGAAGTTTTTGTCCTCCCCTGTCAGGGACATGTTAATTCTGAAGTCATAGGGAGGAGAGAGATCCTGCCGTTCAGAATATAGATATTTGCTTTGTTCATCCCCCCAGCCCTTTAGGCTGATGGAATGGGCAGTGGCTGCCCTCCGTGACCTCCCTCCCTTCCCGCAAAGAGCTGGGGCAACCAGGGAGGAGAAAATGTGCAAACTCCAGCAAGTGAAAAAGCACAACCCCAGAAGACAAAAGGGTTGAACAGAGAGCTGTAGGGGACGTGGGACTGTGTGGGGAATGACTTTTAACCAGGTGGCCTCGATCAGTTCATACAGACTCGAAAAGATGGCATGGGGGTGGGTCCGGTGGGAGTGCGTGTAGCCTGGTAGAAACTCGGTACAGGTGGTGCCGTGGGATTTTAGTTGCTTTGCGGTAAGATGAAACAAGTGCCCAAACAAAATGGCTTTGGTTGTCTGGTATGATAGCCCTTTGCCCTCCAGACAGACAGCTGACTTGGGGGAACGTGCATCCAGACTTTATAGGCTGTGCTTCTTACCTTGAGGTCAGTTGTGAAAGTCCTGCTTGACTTGGGCTGAGACGTGATGGGTCCTTGTGAGAGGAAGTGTTGCTGGAGAGCGGTCTCACTCTGACATTAAACATGGCTTGAACAGTGGATTTCTATTTTAGCCAGGGCTAATAATCATGTGAGCAGTCATGCTAGGGTTAAATAAGACCATCTGCATGAATGTGTTTTCCTGAAAACAAATCCATGACATGAAAAGTTTCTGCGCGCAGCCCAGGCTGTTGACTTGCTGTTTGGCAAAAGGGGGCAGTATCAAACAATGCCATAAAGCAGTTCCGCCGCGAGTGCTGATGTGTGCCGGATCTACCGGGAGCTGGGAATTTACGCTGCTATCCGGTAGCCCTTACTCAGGTGATTCCTTGTAAAGACATCAGGGAGGTTAATTGCGTAAAAGATGCCGAATCAAAGCTGTGATTGTTTTACTTTGCGGTCGCATCACTTCCATATGCCGGTTTGACTAGTGAAAGCTTCGAAATTAAGGACAATGCTGTATGATTGCAAAGCTACTTTTGTTCACATTAAGTAGGCTGACAGCAGTCACCTTAACCTGTTCTTACTCCACTGATTTTAGGGAAAGCATGATGAAGCCCTAGCTTTGGATTGCTGTTCATGTAAATGCCCTCCAAGGAATTTTCATCGCTATTTTCTGTAGTAAGAAAACCAAACGTTTTGTTCTCTAAATTTAACTTTCTTTGAGAACTCATTTGCTTCCAGGATAGAGAAATATATTGATCTATCTTATAAAATATTGGTTGTAGAATGAATTTAAAAGCATTTTCACCTTTTTATTTGTCTATATGCCTGGAATAATTAGATTAGCATTTCTTAGTTCATTTTTTACAGAGGGCCATGGGTAGTTTTATGAGGGTCTGTCATCAGAAAGCCTTGCGCTGAACTCCAGCTTTGTCAGGTCTTCTAAGTGTTGCTCACTGCCTTCGTGGCAAGAGCTGCAGCCAGAGCAGCCCTGAGAGAGAGGGGAAGTGGTGAGGAATAAGGAGTCTGTCATAGCAATGTGAAGATGGTCTGCTGCCGGGGCAGTGCCAACATCCAGAGTTTAGGTGCAGTCACTGTGAAGTCTGCAACTGGATTTGCCTTGCTTCAGGTCGCGCCCAACCGATCATTTCTGGTGTAAAATGGAAAAAGGGAAATTTAATCATCTGCAGATAGTGGTGGAGGCAATTCAGAACGGTTCTCTAGGGGTGAAATTCATTGGTGTTTGTTGTGCAGCAGATATGTAGTTATCAAGTCATGCTGAGATTGAAAAGTCAGTCTCAAGTGATGGACTTACCTTTTACAGACTGAATACTGTGAACAGTCACTATTTTAGGCTGAATCCTTGTGATTTAGTCCAGGAGGCGAACTGTGGAGCATTACAGCGCTATCCCTGCTGTGTCTGGAAAAGGGCTGTGTCCCAATATGACTGTTGTTGACTTTGAAGATCAAGTCAACAGTTCTTTGTTATTGTTCTGTTGCCTTTTTTTATTTTTAAGGAGGAAAAAAGCAACTCACTGAAGGGAGTACGTCTGCTAGTCTTGTTGTACGGATTGTTTCTCTTCCTTTGCACTGTGGGCTGCTGACTCTTCCAGTGTGCCTGGTACAGGACTCATCCCATCTCTGTCCATGGTGGGAATTTTCATTCGTTTCAGTGGGAACTGTCTGAATATGGTACACAAGACTTTGACAGGTATTTGAGCCTGCAACTTGTTTTGACAGTGCCTCGCTTGCTGGAGGTTATTCTTCAAGCACAGTCAGCCTCAGTATTTATTTCATATCTGTTCTCATTGTTGTCCAAAAAATGCTGCATGACAGCAGTGATTCCCTACCCCAGGCTCAAACCATGTGAGCAAAGTGCAGCAGATCTCCGACAGCACAACTGTGACTCAGTATGCGAGGTCTCCTTGACTACAGCGCTGTGACTCCCAAAGTTACCTTGCTTCAGCACTCATATAAAGCACAAATTTTTAAGGTCCACACAAAATCACTCAAATGATTTTCTGATGATGAGTGTATGAGTATGCTAGAAGTGTAACTGTTATCAAGTATGTATCTACAAGCCAAATGGGTTTATTTTGTTTTGGAATGTAGTAAGTCTGGGAGGTAATTTGCACGTGAAGGATGTTACCAAGTTACAGAGTATGACTCTGAATTGGTGACAGGGCTATTCATGTGCTTGTAATTAAGCATACACCAAAGCACAGTGCTGGTTAACGACTGGTGTCTTTATTTACTTTTTAGTGAGCTTAAATGAGATCATAAGTAAACATGCTGATTACTAGTCTTAATCCTCAAATCAGTTGTGAACACCTTGGGATTTTATAAACCATCTGTGTACTTTCATTGTTTTTCAGTAAGGGGTCATTTGTGGAGGGAGTACAGGATATTTTCTTCCCAGAAGCTGCTGTGAAGGAGCTTGATCTTACAAGGTGCTACATGTTCTTCGCTTCATTCTTGTTAACCCGTCTCCGGGAAACAGCACCCTACACGATCAGACCCTGATAAACACAAACTGTAGCAGTGTCTGACCTCTCTGGGTCACCTGCTTTGTTGAGCAGGCGAAGTGCTTATGGGCTTGCTAGTCGTGCTCCCTATTAGGCTGTTGCTGGAAGCCAAATAAATTGCAAAGTGCCAGTTTCAAAGGTATGACTTTATCCATTGTGCAGCAACATGTGACCAGCTGGGATGTAGCAACCTGCGGAGAAGAACCATAGTCATCAGTTTTACCTCTGCCAAATATTGTGCTGCACTCAAAAGCGTAATCATAACTTCAAACCCATGAGGCAGCCTCCGTGACTGGGAATAGCATGGGAGGATCTTGTGGTGCCAAATAGATCCTCCAGTAGCGCTGAACACTCCATGCTATGGAGGGTATACCCTGATGCTGGATATGCTCAGATATTAAGCAGAGATGCTGTCTGCAGTCCTGCAGAACAGCCAGGCTGAGTCCTACGTAGATGATCTATAAGGCATTTGCAGTTTAAGGGTTTGTGGCTTCTGAAGTTTGTATATTTTGCAGATTGCTTGTGCCATAGTCTTCAAAAACTGTTAGCTTTTAAGACAAGCAGATGGCTTTAACAAAATATATTTGCTGGCACCTGGAACAGGTGGATCTGGAATCAATTTATGCAGTGTAATTTTTTCCACACCCCTTTTGGAATAATTTTATACCCTGGAGCCACCAAAGATGCTTATTATGTAGCCAATAGGGAACAGCTTCTGTCTGACTACATAAGATTTTACACATCTTTTATAGCTAATGCCTAGATTGAAATGCAAAATTTAGTGCTGGGAGTGCATGTGAATTTGTGAAACTCCCTGGAGAAAATGTGGGTGATGTATCAGTGAATGAATTATGCTCCTCCATAGACAGAGAGGGCTTTTTTTAGTGTTAACAAATGTCCCGTGTTCAGTGTTTGTCATTTTAAAAGTAGTATTTTTCATTTCAAGTGCAAACCTTGTGCAGGTTACTGATGTGGAGTAAAAATGAAAATATAGCTTTAACTTTATTTGAAAGGATAACAGAATGAAAATTTCTTATGTGGTATGAAAGTGTCCTGACTCAGAGATCAAACTAGTGTTTCCAAAATATGGCTGTGACAGTTATGACTAGTTAAGTGAGAAGGGGGAAGATCCTGCCTGTCTTCTCAAGGGGCAGGAAACAAACTCCGATGAGGCCGTGGCCACATCCTCATTCTTGCAACAGAATCGGGGCCAACGAGCTTACCTGACTGTGTAGATTCATAGTAACTTCAAAGAGGTTTTGAGTGGGTGCTGGGACCATCTGCACAACTCAGAGGTAGGATTAGGAACTAAATCCAGGAGCACTTTGGGGCCAGCCTCTTGAGGGAAGATGATGCCGACTACGGATGGCCTGTTGGGCAGGTTTAATTGCTTTGCTGTGTTGCCTGGCCACGTGGAAGTTGTTTAGCCTGCTGTTTCAGCTGGAGGTTGCTTATTTATCTCCCACAAAGCTGATTTACAATAGACCAAAGATTAAGGGGGAAAAAAAAAAGAAGACAAGAAAGGAAAGGGTAGGAAGTTCACTCTAAATGACTCAGTTTGACAGGATAATATAGTAAATTCAAGAACGTAGAAAGAGGTGCTTTTCAGAGCTTGTATATATAATGCAAGGAAGGAAAAATTGGCTAGGTCTCAAAAGTTTGTTAGAGTGAATACAGATCCCCCTGCCCTGCCTCATGTTCCTTTCTCTGCTCTCTCTTCCTGATTGAAGATGATTGTCTGCCAGAAGGAGATTTTCAAACACATGATTTGGACGAGGCAATGGGTCTGTATTTATAAATCACTTAATATTTCACTCTCTGACCTTTTTGCGGTCCGCTCCACATATGAAGGGCATTTTCATTAAAAATACAAAGCTGAGACTCAGTTTCTGCCTGTGTCCAAGGTGTTCCTCTGGTGTAAGAGAGCTTAGCTCTTGGTTGTAATTGCAGCTAGTAACCACCTACTTAAAATAAAAGACCAGGGGAAAGAATATCATTAGTGGTAGGATAAAGATACATACTTTATTTAGCATGAGCAAAATAGGAGCGTGCACTGTGACTATGCGCTGTTCCAGTACTGATGAAGGGTGATGTCAAGTAACACATAATACAAATTATGAAGAATTGCATGGTTCCTGCTTTGTGAGGATGATGGTACAACTTACCCATATTTCCGTTTCGACAGCCACGCTCAGCAGTCAAAAGTAATAATCATCAGGGAGAGAAACTGAGGCATAAAAGGACTGTGGCCTGGAGAATTCTGTGCTCATCTGTTAAAGATATCATGAAACATAATGATGCAGCTAGGCGCCAAGCAGGATTGCCAGCGACTGAAAACAGTATGAATTAGACTTTGAGGCCTGTGGAAAGTCTGGTCTTACGTGACTTGCTCAAGGTCCCATAGTGCATTGGTGGCAGAGGCAAGGTTACAACCCCTGAAAACACTTAATCACATGTTTAGTTCTAAATATGCAATTAAATCCTGTGAATGTAATGTTTCATCTGATTGCTTTCCTGCATCAGAGCCCTAGACTTGTGCTTTACAAGACTATGTATTTATCTCCTTGCTAAACATTGCCAGTAGGTGACTTGGTCGTGCAAATGCTTTACTCACCTGAGCAGTTCAGTTCAAGTTAGTGTGACTGCAATCTGAGAAGAAAGTACCCTGATCGCATGTGCACAATTGGTCCCAACATTTTGAAGAAGAACTAGGGATCATTCCTATATTTTGTATTTGTGTTTGCACACATGGATGTTAATCTATGTAGATTGAATTAAAACAAAAGCAAGTGATTAACATCTTTAAAATTTAATGTTTCCCCCCCTTAATCAACAGAAATTTTTCCCAAGAGAGTAATTTGCTGCATACCTTCTGTATTTGTCTAGGACTGTACATCAGGAATACAAACCATGGTATTGCTAACGCTATGTGTTCCCTCTAATGGGTCTTTGAAATATTAAAGCAACTTATATTTGGAATGAGCTTTGCACACCTCCTTGTTTGCAGTTGCTTTGCAAATCCAGGCTTCACTGCTTTGCCTCGGAGAATTATGAGTTTATTATACTCCTGGAATGCTAATAGCACTTTGTTTTTTCCCTAAATTTCTTCTTCATATTTATTTATTGATTCTTCATTTGAGCTCAGCTTTGCAGATAATGATGGCACTACTGAGAATAGCGTGTGTGAGTTAAAATTAAGAAGGCTGAAGTTACAATGCCATCCTTCTTCGCCAAGAATCTCTCTGTAAAGTTCATAAGCTAAGGCATCCAAAATGCTAAATTAGTTGACAACTGGATGTTGTGTTATATTCCATTCCTAGTTTCATAAAGACAAAGTGTATCAAGGCTGACAAACCTAAATTTAATTTTTCATTGAAAACTCATTGGCAGATTTGCAGATTATATTCTTTAGGGAAGCAGTCTTTTCTACGGTCTTTACTCAGTGAAGAACATCATTGACTTGTCAGAGGACACATGTGAACCGGGTTTTTAGCATTTCCCTCTTTAGTTTAAATTTTACTTTTGATTCCTGGGATTCTTCCCCATCTAGTCCCTCCTTTCAGTGTAGATGGTAACTCCAGAGAGGTGTTTTCAGTCATTTTATCTGTCTTCCCTGAAGACACAGAACTTCCCTGAGCTGATTCATATTCAAGCTGGTCAACTATTCGAAACAAGCATCCAAATTCAATTTAAGTATTTCTGAAGGAAGAGAACATCCTGCAATTCTTGGCAGCCCTTGTGATTATGTTGCCTCTTAGTTTCTCAGTAGCTGGGTTCTTGGTCCTGTTCTGTTCTGATCTGGCAAGCAGAGCATCAAATTTTCTTGCTGTGGAAGTACTCGTGAACTGCAATCAAGTAATCTCTTAATTTCTCTGTGATATTTCAGTATGATACTGGATTCTTCTGTGTTTTTTTTTTTAATCCTTATTGCCTGATGGCTCTGCTCTGAACGCTTTCTAAGCATGCTACTGGCCAAAGAAGACAGTGCTGGCAGCTGCAAAGATTTGGGAGAACTGCTAGAGCAGAGATTGCAGAGCAGAACTGAGCAGATAGGTAGCTGGAGGTAAGGACTACAAAGTTGGAAGGCAGAAAATAGGGATAGTGGTATAGGAAGCTCTTGGCATGAGGTGCCTGCGTGATACATGCCTGGTGAAGAACTGGAGTAGCTGTGGTGGTAAAAGACAACAGAAGGCTTTTACTGGCAGAGGAGGATGGCTGGGAGGTGGGTAGGGACTGCAACAGCAGCGCTGCTTGTAAATCAGAGTGGCTTTGTATCAGAGGAGCTCTCTGCAGAGAAATGTCAAAATACCCATCTGCACCTTGCCTGGGCATGACCAGTGTCCTGGTTTGGGCTGGGATAGAGTTAATTTTCCTCCCAGTAGCTGGGGGAACAACAACCAGACTCTCTTTCACTCAGGAGCACTTCAATGTAAACATAGAGGAAAGAGAAGCTTTTAACTGAGGACAGAGTTCAGGTTGAATTTCTGGTGAGGAAGCCATTCCATCCTTGTAAGTGTAAGATCTGAGCCTGCAGAATAAAACTCACTTTTGCAATCTGTATGAATGCATGAAGTGTTACTCATTTCAGTGAAATGACCGTGGACGAGAGTTTACCAGCCTGAGTTCTTGATTGATAACACAAGACAAACACTCTTAAACTATTTCTGAAAGTTATACTAGTGTATGGTTGGGCTGCACTAACATTAACTGTGATACTTGTGGTCTGAGAGGACTAGAACCTTCCCATAGTAATACAATTTCTGTTTTTAGTTTGGAAAGATGTTATCATTTAATGAAAACTCTTTGTTTTCTGGCAGCCTACTCTGCTATCCATTTACAAAGCTCTCAAAGGACTTGGATGTTCATGAAAAGTGCAAGAGCCCAATGCTATCTACAGATACACTAGTGCAGCCTCATGGAAGAGCTGCGGTTGTGCTTGACTGAGGACTAGTAGTCTGAGCCCAAAAACTCAGAGACAAGTTTGTACCTGTGGGAAAGGTTTGCATAGGGATGGTATCAGTCCAGAGGCACTCTCCAAAATTAGGTCTGCAAGATTATGCTGTTGCAAAACCCAGCACCAAGAGAAGCATTTCCAGTTTTAATTAAACCCCAAAACAACAAGATCTCTATTTCTGTAGATTTTTAAACTTCCCGAATGTTTGAGCATGAGATGCAGAAGTAATTGATTAGAAACAGAAGTAAAATAATGAGTCTTGCGTTTTTCTTCCTTTCCCAAGCTGACTCGACTGAGGGAGGAAAAAAAAACCCTCTGAAGTTTTTACTTGGGCTGAGTAAGACTTTTCTCCTGAAATAGACCAAATGAACTACTGAAATGCTTCAGTGAAGTTACCACAAGGACCTTAGCCAGTGGGATTATTTACATGGCAGAATTCTACCTGGTAGAATCAGGGGTTTAAATTAGTAGTATACAGAACTGGAAATAATGTGATATCTGCAGTTCTAATGGTCTAAGATATTTGTAGAAGAGATACGGGCCTGATACTGCACCAAGGGACATCAGGAGCAAAAGTTCCATTTACGTAAGTTAAGATGGGATTTTTCATTTAAAAAACCCAGAAAATTCACATCTTGCAATTCTTATCCAAGGACTATTTGCTTTTGAAATTGGCATATTACCTGAGTCAGGGCTGCATGACTTGGCCTCAGGATTTCAACCTGAGAGTACCTCTTTAAAATGCAGCAGTACAATGTAGGCATCTCTTATTTGTTTTGAATAGCAGAGCTAACATGTCTGTCAGTTACAATGACTTGATAGACATGATTAAAAGGCAGGAGATCAGGAAAAATGTGTGCTTATCACAGCCAACCCTCCCTGATCAAAAAGTAAGTGGCTCAGTGGCATATTTGCAATTCAGGTGTAACTGAAAGCATTTTTGGAAATGTGCTTTGTAGACTGCTTTGAAATGGTGTTTTCTGTTATGACCAGTTTCTGGAACAGATTATCATGATTGTAGGAAGCACTTCAAAGCAGATTGATGTAGGAAGATCTTTCCCCGAAAACTTTGGCTTCTCTGTAAGACAGAAAGCTACAAATGTGTCTGCAATCTGTGTTGTTTCAGCTACAACAGCATTTATTTGATAAAAATGGGCTGCTATTGATTTCCGAAATGCTACAAAGCTCTTTTTGTATTTTGCTGGCCCCTCTGTTTCACAGAGGGTTTCAAAGGTTATGGTTCTTTTCTCCCGTATCCTTCTACATTTCTGGTTTGTATTTTTCTAAATGCTGAGATTTAAACATTGTAATGAAAGATTGAGCTGTGTCTGATAAACAGCCAGACACTAATTTAATATATTGGTGGTCAGACTTCCATAGAACAGATCTTGATGCATCATCTAGTCCATTTCCCGACTTCAAACAGCATCAACTATACCTCCACCATGCAGCTGAACAGAGGCTCAGCTGAACTCAGCAGTAGCTAAACGTTGGTAGAAAGATGTGCTTAAAATATATTACCCTCTGAATTTTCACCCACAAGACTAGCTATATACCAGACTAGCTATATTCCATTTCAGCAAGACTCCTAAAAACTTTACTTGTAGGCTAAATTTTGTATCTTTGAGAACTGAAGTCTTCTACATCTTTGCAAACACAGGAGCAAATGGGAGAAGCCAACTTTCTGGTTGGTATGAAACCAGGTGGTAACAGCACATTGAAGTATGGTGGGATGCCAGTAAATTCTTCTTGTTTTTCAAGGATATTAAAAAGGGAGAAAGCTTGTGCAGAAAATGAAAGGCAGCAGTAAGAAGAAAGACAAGAATCAACTTGAACTGTCTTGCTCCACTATATTTAGTAGCATGTGTAGACGATAGGAAGAAGATTTTGTGCCTTATCCAGATGAAATGTATCAAACCCATTGTGTTGTCCTTCATGATTCCTAAGTGTACAAGTTTCCTTTTTACCAGGGAAGAAGCTGAGGCAAAGAGAAGTTGAGTCACTTGCTGAAGCTTGTAGAGGAAGGCAGTAAATGGGAGTCCTGCAGTCACAGTCACTTTTTCTTATTTGACAGCAGAAATATGATGAATTCTTTATGCTAAAGCAGAAGGGCCTTGAAATAGTCCCTGCCCTTTCTGTGAAATTATTTTTTCCTGTACAGCAAGGTCAAATGCTGTTGATGGATACCATGTGAATACTCACGGTAACTGTTAAAAAATACAGCTTTCTTTCATCCACAGTGTCATCAAATGAACAATTCTGACAAATTAGTTTGATACGAAAATATTGTGTTGCTTTTCTCTGTCAGCTCTTTCAATAACTAAAGCAATAGAGTGTGTATGCTATAATCCATGGATTCAGTTCAGAGTTGCCATCTTGCTGTTTGAAGCCCCGCCAAGACCTTCTCGTCATTCTTCTGCTTAAGCATTTGTCACCTTCCGGAGGCTGGGAGTCTGTCTTGTTTATTAAAGAAAACAGCTGTTGGCAGAGAGACTCTTCCACACAACTCATGTTGTAGGTTGCCTCTTGCTTTCCTATAGCCACACCGTGTCTGGTGTTCACTACAGAATGTGGGAATGGAGGGGCCGAAGTTGCTGCAAGTCCATGTCTCGCCAAGCACTCTTCAGCGCTGGCTCGCTCTGCCCTGGCGCTGTAAGGACTCGTAACCGTGCTACGTGGCGCTTCTTTCACCTGTTCATCCTCACTCACACATCACGTCATTGTTTAGAAACCTGCTTTATTCCTTGTTTAAGGTGCTTCACTTCTTTCTTGCTCTGTTACTTAATTCCGTAAAATTTATTCTTGAAGACTAGAACACAATTCAGTTATAAAATGCAGTGAGTACATTAAGTTATCTTATGCAAACGACTTATTCTGGTTCTTTCTGAAAAAAATGCAGATCACTTTTAAAGAAGCTTCTAAAGCAGCCAACTCTGTGAACCCTCTCTTGCCTTTTCTCCAACACATAAAATTAATAGCCAAGCACCAATTTTCCCTGTGTTTTTAGTGAGCATAAATTAATCTACTTAATATGTAGTATGCTTCTTGCATCTTCACATAATTAAATCATATTTGTTCTTAGAAACTGTTCATCTAGTGTAAACCTGCTTCCTGAGTAAATATTCCTTTAATTAGTAGAACAAATAGATTGCGGGATTTGGAGTTGATTATCACAGCATTCCTTTCCCCGATGTCTGCTTCAGATCTGCACAGTGGAGAGGCCTGCTAAATACAGCCAGGGAACGCAGCAGCAAGCTTTCTTGCAGTTTGAAAATAAACACATCTTATGAATACTTCACACCTACAGAACCCTTCATTTGAGGATTAGAAAGTGCTTTGCCATGCTGTGTGGGTATTAGTTATTTCCATTTTAGAGGAGGATAAAGTGAAACAGAGAGAGATTAGGGCCAATACGCAACATCCCTGTGTTGCATGAATAAGCATAGCTGTGCTAAAACGTATATGGTTGTATGGTACTCGTGTAGAACAGCAGAGGACATCGCTTTTCATACAGACTAATGATGTACGGCCTCCATTTTTGGATGCCTGGTTGTGTATTTCTGGTCTCGGAGGTCCTGAAAGCTCAAAGCAGATGGAAGTCATGGAGAGACTGGGGATCTCAGAGCCATGCCTCTCCAGCAAGGCACCTCATTTTCAGATTTGGCCGCTGGTGGGACTGGGGTGTGCGGTCAGCGGCAGAGCTGAGAGAGGAGTGCAGGTGTCCTGCTGCCTGGCCTTGCTGTGCCAGAGCACAAGTCACAGATGCACATCCTTGTCTTCACCGCACAACTTGTCTGGGAGTTAGGAAGCTCCATCTGAACAAGCATGGTAGCAAAGCCATGTGCATGTCCTTAGTGTTTCGGCACTTGCCTGTGGGAAGGTGTGTGTATATGTGGGTGTCACTGTTACCCAAGATTTTTTATGTTGAGACTGTATAGGAGTAATTACCCAGAGTTATGGGAAAAATACATTGCCTGTGGGAGGAGTGGTTAAGAGTTGTCAGCAGCTTCGTGTTTCCTAACTGCAGGGTAAGGAGTTTCTTACAGGGGAGGTAGGTTTTGAGCTCTGACTTTCTCCTGCTGAGTTAATTAGCCAGAGTTTAAAGTGCTTCCTCTCCTGAGCTGGAGTTTCTTATGTGGGAAAGAGAGGTAAGAGGCCGTAGCCAAATGAGAGCCCCAATTAAGGACGCAGGTGAACAAGCCTTTTAAATGGCTGTCTTGAGTCTGAGCAGAAGACCGTGTCTGCCAGGAAAATGCTCTTTAGACATATCCTTAATGAAAAGAAAGGGTTTGCTGTGGAGTTAGCAGCCAAAACATCCTATCTGCTGTTTGAGTGCCACATGCCACGTGTGCTGTGCTTCCTCCTGGCTTTGCTTCAGGAATGCGGGCAACGGAGGTGGCGTTTGGAGGACCTTTGGGAATGTCAGAGCTGAGAGGGACAACTGGGTGTTGTGTGATACCACGATAATGGGGACAGCTCTTTGCACCTGCTCGTCTTCGGATGGGTTAAATTCGTAAAACCATGCCCACTCACACACATACTGACTTACAAAGATCCTCTCTTCTTACAGTTGATGTTTTCTTTTTTTGCCTACTGGAGCCATTAGAGGTAGCTGAACTTGGTCAGGTAATGGACTGTGAAGGATCGAATATGTCGCGTAAACAAAAACATCTTTAGCAACTAACAGGTTAAGAGTTTTATTTCTCTATGGACTTTAGCTCTGAAAGCTCAAGGGCTGTTCCTTCATGGCTCTGAGGGCTCTACTTCAAAAGCAAAGGCATCAACTGCCCAAGTAAGTACCTAGGATGTTGGTAGTGCTAATACAGCCTGTGCCTCATCAGCTAGCGCAGGTATGCCTACCTGTGCAGCCATTGCATCTCCTTCCTGTGGTGGAACGATAACTAAAGAGTGCCTTTGCGTGGTTTAGTGTAATCCTCTTAACCACAAGAAGATGTTTGGACTGTGTAATGCACTATCTATTCAGGGAGTTAGCGGGAAATACCTACTGCAATTTAGATTTACATCCTGGATTACTGGACAATAATTTCCTCTTTGCAGGAAGTTCTAACTCACGCAGAGGTCAGATGGTGCAGGGATAGGAAGTTTAAACCAACTCCAAGAGGATGTCTGATGAGTGCTCTCTGCCTCAACTTTCCACTGTGAATGAGTACAAGAGTGTGCGTAATCTGTTTTGTTCATTGGGATCAGAAGTTCTTTCGGGATGAGAAGTTACTCTGTGGACAGCACCTTGTGCCGTGCCACTCGTGGAACCTCTGCCTGTCTCTGTAACACAAACAGCAGTGGGAATCTGTCTGAAATCCAAGCGCCTTGTGGTTTAAATTCTCTCTCCTTGTTTTCAGATAACAATCTCTTCAGCTCTTTGAGGCATTTAATGAAAATTGTTTTAGCAGGACTGCAGTATCTTAGGGAGCATTGTGTGTGTTTTTGTGTAGCTGGGAGTTGAAACCATACAGTACAGCTGGAGCCTTTAGCATTTTACTGCGCTGTGACAGGTAGCATTGATTTTACAGTTAGGTGAGACTGATTTCAAATGCTCCCTTATTGAGTTTATTGGCACCTACAACTAACCACGTTAAAAGGTTAAATGGTATGCACAGTGCACTGCACACAGCCCAAAAATTTGTTTAGAGAACTGAAACAATAGAGTCTCTTGTGACTGGTCCCTTCACCCTACAAAATTTCTGTATGTGGATGTCTAGCCTTGATGAGGTTGTTCAAGATCACTGGGCATGGTCATTCTACATCTTTTCTGTGCCTCTTGTGGTTAATATTTCTGGCTGAAAAATGAATTAAAGGAAGGGCAGAATGAGCTTTTGGGCTGAACATAGGTTGAAGACTTGGAGCATTGCTGAAACAACTAAGAACGACCTGGCATCCATAACTAGCATGAAGTCCTGTTACAGGCATACTGTGTTAACATGAGCGTGTCCCATAAACACTCCACGCCTTGTTACTCAGCCCCCTTACAAAGCAAACAGTACTTCACAGAGATGTTGTGAGGCTTCGGTCACTGGGATTTGTAAAGCTCTGGGAACGCTTAGTCTGGGCCAGCTACAGAATTGCAAGTATTAATATCGCTTGGAGTCAAGTAATCCTGTATAAATGTCACCTGCTTTGGTCTGTGTTAACAGTTAGAAAGGGACATGAATTGACTGAGAGAGAGAGACATGTGCTGCGATTGCTTAAATACAAACTTGGGAATTGGTAAGTTGTAACTTCTAAACTCATCCCTACCAGCAGCTCATTCTTTGCCTTGGGCAAACACTGGGAAGTCAGCATCAGGTTTCTCAGCTGAAGTAATAATGCAGAAGAGAAAAAAAAAAAGAAGACAGACAGCATTTTCTAGAGTTTTAAGAATTAATCAGAGATTTTTTTAGAGGTTTGCTTGAAAAGTGCTATGTATTTTAAATCATTTTCCATCTTGGTATATGAGTTGTATGCATAGGAAAAAATCAGTCTGAAGCACAGCTCCCATTTAGTGATTTCTATCTGAAATGACCCTTTCTTTCATCAAAACAACACAAAGGACAGATGTGTGCTATTAAAAAACAAGATGTTCTTGTTCAAACTGGCAGCATTATCTCTGAAACCCACCCTGCTGGAGCAGTGCGTGCAGAACAACTAGATTCCCACCAGTCAGCTGCTGCTAACTCTTCCACTTTATTCCCCAAATTACTTGCAGAACAGCTGGCATTAGCCATCGTTATTTCCTTTGATGCTAGAAGCTTGCATTTCCCGTTCTTAGATTCCTCTACACCTGTGCTCCCAGTAACAAGCAGTGATCAGCGGTGAGTCACTTGACACAGTGTGTGTCTGATACTGGCTTTGCTCCTAGTGACATGTGCCAGCCTGGGCAGAAAAAAAAGAAATTAAGAAAACATATACCCCAAAGGCATGGTAACTTGAATTATTTCCCTTCAGCCCTCCCCTTCCTGGAGTTGAAATGCAGCTTGCGCATGGAGTTCACGAACTGGAAACAAGCTGCTGATTTTGTGGCTGCTGTTGGCTACGGTCCTCCGAACCTCAGCGTTCAAATTGAAAGCCAGACCTCTCCGGTGCTTTAAGGCTCACACACTAGCTTTGATTGTTAAGCTTCCTTTCAGGACTAGAGATGACAAAAGAGTTGCCAAGGCTCTCTTATCAGTGGTCCATGTTCCCGTGATACCCTAGCTAACTTGACTTTGAAGTGGGCTGCAAATGAAGATGCTCTCCATTCTCTCCTCTACAAGTGCACATTGCAAGGGTCCAGCTGCCACTGAAGTCAACCTGATTAGTTGGCACCAGCTTTGATGTGGACTGAAATGCCAAGAGCAAACTGCTCTTTAGAACTACCCCTCTAAAGTTACTTCAAGAAGTTACTGTATTTGTTCCTCCTGAATTTAAAGCCTATGAATTGTCTGCGAGCCTGCTGCTATGGACTTGATCCAAAGACCGCTGAAGCAAAAGTGGGAGGGTGTATCTTAAAATTCCTGCCATCAGCTTTGGATTGGCTGTCTTTTAAAGATACTTGTCCTCTCTTCTAATCTGAACCAAGTATTCTTGAGGACTGTGCATATCTTTTCTCTTTCAGAATTTTTTGCATTTCACTCCTACTGGCATGCCCAGTTCACAGTTCCTCTCGTTTAGTACAAATCGTGGTCTGTAGAAGCAGGCTGGTTTTCATTACTGCATCAGACATGGATGGCTACCAAGATTGTATTTTAGCAGAAGGTGGAATGTATCAGTGTTGTACAACTGAAGTTGGAGCCAAGAGCATATTTTACCTTTAAACTCGTGAGTCTACCAAAGCCAGTATTTTTTTAAGCTGAATGGGGACTGTACATCTGGTGCGGTACAGCTGGAATACACGTCGTTAAGGGCAGGGTGCCCTCTCCTGGGGATGGGTGTAGTCCTTTATATGCTGTCCACCTGCAATGAACTGTTTTCACTTGGCTGCACTGAGCTGTGGTCATGGTTGAAAATAAGCAGATTTGTTATTTAATACTTTTGGCAGTCTTACAGGGACTTATAGTAAAAAATCTAGAGCGCGCTTGGTTGGCATCCTGTTCCCGTCAGGAAGGGCTCATGTAACAACAGATCCCTGTGCTTGTCCTCTCCTGCTAGGGCTGTTCTACCTGCTGGAGGGAGAAGGACCTCTAGGGTGTTGCTGTTTATTGACACCAGTCTGCAAAGGGTAATCATAGTACCACTGCTTCTCAGAATGAGCCTTTTGGCCTTGGCTGCCCTCTTTGGCGAGGGGGATGAAGACAGTGTTTTGTAACCTGGAGTTCACAGGCTCCTGATGCAGGGAAGTGCTGTTGTGTTAGATGGTCCTCAGAGGTCATGGATCTGCTCTGCTGGATGCAGGAGGGCAGGTCTCTTCTGTTTCTCTCTCAGAAATCCCCCCAAAGCCAAGAGCAAACTTCAGTCGAATTGCTTCTCTTACAGGCTGGTAAATTATGTGGCTCTTCTGGCTGGAAACGGGCTGAGCTCCAACCTTTCTTGTGCTGTTTGCCCTGTAACCTCCGTTCCTTTCCTGATTCCCATCCGCATTGTCAGAAATGGGCAAGCTCTCATCTGCTGTCGGCCGGGCTGCTGCTGACGGGGCTGCTGCCCTCCCAGTGGGACAGGGCTCTCCCTGGCCCCCCGGGACGAGCATGAGATGCTGGCAGCTCCCTTCCCTCCTTCTGCCCAGTCCCTGCAGGCTGCAGCGCTTGGACGTTGTCCTTTGCTTTCATCCTCATAACCGTACCTAATCCAGTGATTACAGCTGCTTGTGTTTCACCAGAAAACCGCTGCATCTGCCTGATGGGCTGGCTGGGGTGGTGGGGGAACGAGGAGCTTTCAGCCACTCCAACTTTGGGCTGAAACACACAGACTTTTAATGACATTTTCAACTGAATGCTAACGGTAGCTGTTTAGGAAGCCAAGAATGTGTCTCTTCATGCCACTTGAACACTTTACTGAGGGTGAGGGCACAATTAGTCATTCAGCAGGCAAACATCTGGTGCTTTTGCGTGCCCTGCAGCTCTTCCTAGTTAGCCGGCCTCACCTTGGCCTGGCTAAGCTGGGAATGTGTTAGCACAGGCATCTTAATTTTATGCTTTTCACCACTAGCGTAAATGGGCAGGGGGTAAAACTTGATTGCTTATATGTGGTCTTTTCCAGTTCTGTTTCTTTGTGTTTCTAGATCTCAGTTCATTCTGCAAAACAATTTATCTCTCCAGTGACGTGTGATAGATAACAGAAATAGTATTTTCAGAGGATTTATAACTCATTAACTCACTCCTTTCAGGCAGAATAGGAGTCAGAAAACCAGGAAGAATAAAAAATGCCCTTATGCAATCTGTGCTTCTTCCCTCCCCACACTTGGCTTCTCTTCTGAGTCCCAGCGTTNCTCCTTGAACATGGGCAATTCATGACTGATAGTTGAGTTCTTGCAAAACTTCTTCCTTTTGTTCCTTCTCCCTGCCCTCGTTTCCTTCATGCCTGGCAACCCACCTAGGCTTTTAATTCTAGAATGACGAGAGGTTTCTTTGTTTTCTACAACTGGGGAAATGCCCTTTTCCAAATGCCTCTCCTTGTAGCCCACTTGCAAGAAGTGGCTTCCTCCAACTCTTAGCACATCTTTTGTCCTGTCTGAATGTAAAGCTGCTCACTTGGTCTTTTGTTTGTCTCATGTCTTGTTCCAGAAGCGGTATGAGATGTGTGATGGGCTCCNAGTCGGCCTAGTCTATGGCTGTTGCAAGGTGTCTTGAAGTTTGGAGCTGGAGCTGGAAGTGCCTTACAGCTGCTAGGAATGCAAACAGTGTTTGCAGACAGAGCCCTGAATTACTCCAGGTATCTCAGTAGATCTGAATCACAACCTGTTTTCTTCATCCAAGCATAGCTTCCAGGCACATTCAGTCTCAGAGAAACTGGTGCAACTGCTCTGTTGCTTTGCAAAGTGCAAGGAGAAGTTCTGGTTAAAGTGACCCTCACCATCATTTAGAAAGTAAAATCCCTGTGGTGGAAAGGCTTTGCTGCACAATATTTCAGTAATTGCAACGTGACAGATACAGCGTATTGTACAGGGAGAATTTGTGCTCTCTCTCTGTTGTGTAATGTGTATTTATGGAGACTAGTAAGCAGAATGGTGGGGCTCTTTTGGCCTTTTGACTCAAAGAAGAATTATTAGTAAATCATAAGCTAATTAGAATTGGAAAAGAGCTGACAGCCTCTCCAGTTCATCCCTTGCTAATGTGGGATTGTTCCCTACAATGCATTTTCTCCTGTTGGCTTTAAATAACTAAACATCTATTGCTTCTCCTGGGAAAGCATACCCTTCACCAGTAGTGAACTCTGTCTAGCAGCCAGCCTCAACTTTCCTTAATTTCCTTCCCCTTCTCCTGACTAACTCTTTTTAGATTTTTACACTTTTCCGGTATTTGTAGATAGCTCTGTTGTTACTGTATGTCGTGTCAATGATCAATGATCGGTGTAAGCTTCATTCTTATAAATTGCTGTTTATCCTGCTTCAAGTTTCGCTCTGGAGATGTACATCTTCCAGTGTCACTAATTAATGCTCAGCTCGAACTCCAGCATGTCTTTGATAAAGCCACTTGTGCATCTTATGTGCTCTGAATAAAACTGTAGTTCGAGATACCTCTGAAAATGTGGCACCACAGTCTTGGAGCAAGATGAGTCCACGCAGTGGTAAGCCGTTCACCCCCTTTTTTCACGTGAATGTTAACACCTGTTCATGTGGTAGCCCTAGGAAAGTGATTTTGCTTGTCAGGATAAGTCAGGACAGCTTCTGAATGGAGGTGTGCAGGAGAAGTACAGATTGCTTTCCCCAAATTCTGTGTGGGGATGTGTGTGTGTGGGCTATATATGGTGCAAATGTGGCTGAGATACTGCAGTCTTCTCAGCTGTGAGTTAGGGGTAATGTCACTTGTAGATGCTGTTTTAAAAACTTCTGAAACCAAATACTAATCACTATAGTGTCAGATGGTGCCTTATCTTTAAAACAGGCTCATCTACCATCAAACCTCAGAGGAGCCCTTTCTTTTGACTGTGTCAGATCTGAATCTGGACATAAAGCAAAAGGATTTCAGAGGAGAATACTCCTATTTAGACTATCCTTGCCATCATTCAGTTTGATGATTAGGCTGCCATTTTCTTTTATTTCAGCTCAACGACCAAGCAGCAATCTGAAATTATACATCAACCCCTGTTTCATATATTTTACGATTCATTGTAAATTAGAAAGAATCTTCTTTGAAAGGCTGAAATTTTACTGGTGGTCGAAGATCCAGAGAATCCATTTAGAGAAAAAATACTAGTAAAAGTAAGAGAGGATAAAAAGCATCACTGGCTGTGTCTTCTGGTGTAAATCACATTCATTTCATAAAAGTCTTGAACACATCCCTTAAACTTTAATACCTGAATTTCAAGCCCAGCAGTCAGTGGAGTTTTTAGCACCAGCCAGAGAGTACTCATAGCTGGCAGGCAGATGGTCCTTTCTCCTCTTTTACATTCTTTTAACGCACTAGCACTGCCAGTTGGGCGTTTGAAAGCCTCATTAATTTTCCTCGCTGTTTGGCAATAAGACCTTGCTTGTTCCTTGCTGTCTTCCATTACTGAAACCTGTGCAGTTTTCAGATTGCTCCCACTTGTTGCTTTGATGTGGGGCTGGATTATTTGCCTTGCTCGGGAACCAAATGGTGGAGATGTTGAGTGATGTAGAAACATGCTGGGATGTGATGTCAAAAGCACAAGTGGTTAGAGTGTGGAGAGGAGAAATTTGGTGTGTGTTGGTGCAAGGAGGGAGTTAGAAATGAGAGAGAAAGGGTCGTGTCAAGACAATATTGATGGTAGATCCAGCAAACTCAGAGGAGACTGTGACTTTCTCTGGTTAAATTATCTTTGTTTTGGTATTGTGGAGTAACCAGTGATGTTTCTCTATACTTTCTGGAGAGGTCTTGGTTTCTGTGGACCTCTGGAAGTATATGATGCATTGAAAAATACTGGTTTTGTGTAATTCTTTTTTTTTTTCTTTTTCCCCCAAAAAGAGAAATGCTTTACAATGTAGCCCTCCTTAATAAAGTGAATCTGCAGAAGTGGCAGTGCGGAGCTGCATGCTGAGTGGTTTTGAATGGCTCCATATCTCATTATCCAAGTTACGGGACGGATTTTTTGACTGCCTGCCCTGCAAAATCTTTTTGAGCCAGGTGTGTTAAAAATGCATGTGTCCTTGGTTACCTGGAGAGAGCAGAGGTGCTCTGTAGCTCTGAGTCAAGTTAAACGAACAAAGCCTGTATTATTCATCAAGACAAAATCATTTTCTGAATCTGAAAAAAAGAAACCCTCTTGTCTTTGAAAATCATTTATCTGGCCTTGATTTTCCTGAGGGCAGCAAGTAGAAGTCAAGTTTAAAGTAGAGACTAAAACTCTTTTTCTGCGAGATCAAGAAAAGTAAATTGCCAGCAGAACCACTTTTGATCAAATGAGTGTCTGCTGCAGGAATTGACTGTGCTGCCTGTGCAGCACCATGTTACAGTGTTCATCTGTTCTCCAGTCAGTTAGCGTTGCTTCGTGCTCTTCCTCTTGGTGTGCCTGGCAAATTGAGAAAGATGGATGTGTAAAAGGTTTTTTTGGCTTTCTCATGTGGCCTTCTTGAAGGTGAAGCGCTCACTGGTAGATCAACAGTAGTTGCATCTGTCAGCATGTGTACAGAGAAGCCACTGGCGCTAGGAATTCATGGTAACAGCACCTCTGCTGATGGTGTGCGAAGGCATTGCTTGTCGTGTTGTGGCTTAAAGAGGCTGTGACTAGCGTTCTGCAGATCTCAACCTGGGGCGTGATTGTCTGAGTTCTCACAAGTTAAGAAGAGTCAGATACGACCAGATTTTCAGCGTAGAATTGAGGGTATAATCATGATTCATGTGCTGAGTTCCTCTGCCAAAGGACAGGATGTTGCTGGAATGATTACCTTTAAGGCAAGCAGTAATTCTGACATCTGAACAGTCTTATCGTGGTCAGTATCCATCCATTTCATACCTCGGTGCTCTCTGCTTTTGAGCTCCGGAGTCTTGTACAGATTGCATATTGGAGCAATTTCTGTTCTTGCTGGCATGGTGAGTTACAAAGGAGAATAAATCTCCAGAGAAAGGCATGTTGGGCTTGTGTGTGAGTAGGCACTAAGCAATGTCACCAAGGGGACCAAGGCAGCCACAGCTGGTGTGTGTGTGTGGCAAATAACAAAAATAATATATTGGTTGATTTTCCTAAGCTTCTACACTAAGAGGGAGGGTCTGTGGAGAAATTTCTCCATACAATGATTTAGGATTGATGAGTTTGGAGAATATAGATCCATATTCACTTTTGGCCTATCAACCTACTCCTCTTTTCTAAATTACACTTCTCAGACTTGTAACAAGTAAGCTTACTAACCCCAGCCAGTAAGGCACAGCAAAAAAAAAAATTTTTTTTGCCCTAGAAATTCAGTTGATCCCTTTTAATCCTTGATGCCAATGGTATTGTTACTGTTTTTTCACTGATTCTCTCCTACCATAGTGGTAGGCAGTAAGGGAAAACCCAAACAAGATACAAGGAGTATTTAGCCTACTCTCCAGAAGGAAGAGTTCCAGATGTTCCCTGTACGAGCAGTGTTCAAGATATCCTGTATTTGTGTCTGCCTGCAATTCTCCATAGCATTTCAATTGATTGTAGTATTCCTTATCTTCTCTTCTAAAACATTTGTGCATCTGTATGCTATGCTGTTAAACAGGTACAGTTTTCCACTCCAGACCTGACTATATTGATGGACAGGGTGGAATGTCTCCTAAGCATAGTTCACAAAACACTTCATCACTCCGAGTGTGAGATAATTCTACCAGCAATAGTACATATCTTGCCTCCTTAAAAAATCTCAGACTTATTTTCTTTCAAAGGTTTTAAAAATATCTATCATTTTTCTTGCTCTTTTGTAAACTGTATTAGTTGTCACCCAGATTCTTGCAATACCATTTTGTCTGGCTGTTTTCTCCTCTTCATTATACAACCAAACTTAATTGAACTGAATGAACTATAGATGAACATGAAGTGGTGATTACTCAGCCCTGCTCGTGTTAATTCACAAATGTAATTTAACAGTTTTAAAAAAAATTGAACTTCACTCAGTAGTTTTAAAGCATTGATCGCAAAATTAATTAGAGCTTTCTAAATATGTCACACAAATTATGCATTATACCCCGAAATACATATACCATATAGAATTTATAAGTGTCAGGGAAACTTACTGCTGCAGCTGCATGCAGTGTGCTGGTGTGACTGCTTACATCGTGGGACCACAGCGTAATGAGTTACTCTTTGGTGGCCGATTCTCTGTGCAGTGGAGGCTGCCACCAAATGTGGTGCTGGAGCTGGAGTTGAGCTGGAGTAAGACATTATCAGTCCAGCTGCTCATCTCCAAAATCATGCTGGAGGTTGTTTTGTTGAGGTTAACATGCTTCACTTCCCATTTGCAATGGGATAGGAGCACTCATAGAGTCAATTTTTATGTTCATCTGACAAATGATAACAAACTACCACAAGGTTTATTGTTTTTTTTTTAATTGTCAAGGCATAGCTATTGCTTAGATTGTAGTTGTAGGTTTTTATTTGCCTCATATTAACACTCCCGTTTTGAAGTCTTTTCCTCCTCAGTTGCTACACCTCTCCAATCCTTCTCTCCTCAAATCTTGTAGTCTTCACTTAAATTTTGGCCAGAATGTTTTATTAATTTTTAAGTAAGATGCCCTTTGAATCCTATCAGGTAAGACAAGACATAGAAGAAGTACAGTATAGTAAGAGTCCATCATTTTGTGATAAGCCCATGTGTAGTGCCAGCACAGCGAGACCCTGGTTCCTCACCATGGTTCTGGAGTCTCAAGTACCCCACACAGATGCAGGACTGGGATGACATCTCCGGACTACTGACTCTGCTCCCTGCTCTTGAAAAATGGTATGTTGTGCAGTCCTTAATACATCTAGAAAGACCCATTTTTAAAGCATGTAGGTGTCTTGTCCCCACTATTCTCACTGAAAAACTGTTAAAGAAACTCAGTCCTTTGATAGTCAGAAATATTTTCAAAGGTGTATGCTAATTCTATTTAGAGGTAGCTTATATAATTTATTTTCTTGTATGAACACTTTCTTTCAGCCTAAATAGGTCTTTTATACCTGGTGTGTTTATAGTCAGTCATCATCTCCCCTCTCAGCTTTTGTTTTACTAGGCTAAACAGTCTAAGCTCATGAGATTCATAAAGTGTCTGATGGCACGAGTAGCTTTTCTCTGGACCTACTCAAGTTTGAATTCCTCTTCTTTGAGTACAGGGTAGAACTGTACTGTGCAGCTCCGTTAATGCTTTCCCACCTCTGCTAGAAGAAAGTGTTTTAATACCATGGTGTGGTTTTGCTTGTCTTTTTAACAACTGTGCCCTGCTAATGGCTCAGGTGCTCATGAATGCAGGTATAAACCCAGGTCTTTATCTTCCTCTTTCTAGCCAGTGATACCCACAATATTCTTGCTGGTTTTTAAATACACAGTCTTGCCCTTTGCATTATTAAACTTCTTGCTCCACACCTCTTATGTCATGTATGGTATCACCGTTCTCTTCTGTATCATTGATTCTTTTGAACTGTGAATCTGCATTACCTTTCATTAGAACATGTCAATGAATTAGAGATGTGTGAAATGTGAAACTTGGGCTGCAAGTTGATTTTGTAGCTCTTGCTGAGTGTGTGCTCGTCTGCAGGGACTTAGGCTGTAACGAAGCTACAGAAGTTGCAGTTGGAAAGTTTTCATCTTTCAGCTCGTGGTAGCAGACCATACATTTAACTCTGAATGTCTTTAGTTAAATCTCTAACGTTTCTGTCATGTTCGTTTCCACAGTGTTGCAGGATCTTGTGCTGTGGGGAACGATTTCAGTATGTGCACCCTTCAAGGTACTCAGTGTTTGCTAAGATAAAGCTGCTTTACTCAGGACAGCTTCTCAACAAATGTTTCGAAAGATACATTTCTACGTGTGCCCATGCAGAATTCTTTGCAGGACTGTAACCTTAATCACTTTCAATTTGATTATGATACAGATGCAGTCTATGTCAGGCTGCATATGGGTATTCACTCTACCCTGTGTGTGTAGGATTCAGAGGTCGGCTGCTGCGACCCACTGTCATTCCGTTAATGAAATTGGAGCAAGCATGATTTACTTCAAAGCGGTAGGACTCCATATGGACAAAATATATGCCTATGTGGAGCTCCTCACTGGAGCAGGATTTTATGCAACATTACTCATTTATGCAACATTACTCAATCTGCTAATCTAGACATAAATTGGAAATTCCAGTTACTGGCAAAACTTGAAGCTGGTCAAATTCCACATTAAAATTGTCTGTTTCAGGATCCCACTGACTTACTCAGTGATTCAAGTGAGGTCACACCAGGGGATGAGTCTGGCCAGTTAATTTACCCTTGATGACAGCAGTTGTGCTGCTGATCTGCACAATCGGATTGTGTTTTGGCAATGGAGGGACTCTGGGGAATCTCACGTGATCTGTGCTGTGAAATTAATTTTATAATGCACCATTGTTTTCCATGAGCTTGATCATTCATTCCCTGCTGAAGCTAAGGCCCTCAGGATCAGATTCATCACGTTTAGAAACCAGCTACAGCTTCCATTTACAGCATGTCAAAATCCTTGTGTGGTCTTTCTCTTAAAAAAAGACAAAACAAAGCACAACACTGTGTGCAAAAGGAGGCTTGATGGAGCTTTCTGCCAGTGAGGGGCACATGATCCTCCCTCAAGCTTTACAATTTACTAGGACCACTGTAATCCGTAATCACTGCCCCATGAAAAACTGGCATCAAGTTTCTTTAGAGCTGATCATGGGTGAATCTGCAGGTGCTCATTTATGAAGGAACTGATGCAATCCATTCCGATGAACACGAATCCCAACAGGTTCAGGGGGAAGCATCCACTCCCTCCAGGCCGAGGTCTTTCCGTATCATGCTGGCAGATTTTAGCTGTGCCGGCTAGAGGCATTGGGCCAACTCTAGCCCTGATGTAAGTCCGTTAGCATCGGTGGAGTTGCCTGCACCTACACAAGGCTAACTTTGGCCCACTGTGGCTAAACTTCTGTCAGTATTTCCGCTAAGTCCTTTTCTTTATTCACGGGTTTAGAAGCTGGCTGTAAAAATGTGCTCCATGCTGACATTTGGCATACAGCACCTCCTCATCCTGGGAGCACGGATTTTCTTCCTCTGTAAAACAAAACAAAACAAATAGAAAACCCAAACCCCATTGAGGAATTTTAGTCTGATTTCCTGAATTAGAAATAAGTAGGAGTTTGTTTCAGATTCTTTCTGATTCACCTGCGTCTCTGGGGTGGATTTGTGTTAAATATTATCATATGTATCTGTACATACATACAGAGAATCCCCGCTTATGTGTGATGTCCGCTCATATTGCCTGCTTTGGTAGTTGGAGCGCGATGACCCTTTTAGGAACTACAATGTATTGCTTAGGCCGCTGTGTCCATAAATCAGTGGCTTGTGCTGAAGAGGCAGCTTCTTTGTGCATCTAAACCAACTACCTTCAGCAAATACAGCTCTGATTTTCTCTTCACACAAGGACTTGAGTCTTGATAGATTGATTTGTTACACAAAGTAAGTGTACACATAGGCTTTTAAGGAGACAAATTTCAGATTAGCTTACTAATAATTCAATGCAGTTTTGCATGGCTGTTGTTCTGTTGGTGGCCGATGGCGTAGTGTAGGTAAGTCACATGTGAGTCAGTCGACTGAGTGAATGGCAGACGCGCTCACTAAACAAGGGGGGGGCTTGAATGAGTCAGTTGTGCAGACACTCATGCCAGAACATATTTACATGAGCATTCACGAAACTGCTAGGACTTCCTCCATGATATTTCTTTGCCTAAGTTTTTTTTGCAAATGCAGTCGCTTTATGGACAACAATAAAATCAGCCTCACAGCTGTTTGTAGACAAAAATGCACTTGCAGTGTTTGTCAAGAGGAACTTGCTGGGGGAAGCTGAGATAAAGAGGGAACCTGCTCGGTGCTACTGCCAACACCCAAGGGGTGAGATCGGCTGAGAAGTGGGTGCAGTAAGGAGAGACTCTGGTGTCTGTTTTCAGGTCTGTCCTGGATCGCATATGGCTACAGCACACCACACAAGGGTGATCAGGAAATCTAGGTGTGGGAGGGTCGTATCTATTAGCATATTTATCTGCTTCACAAGGATATGGCAAATTTTGAAAGATAGTCATGCCCATGCCTTTTAAACAGCTGTACTGATTTAGGTTGTTACTGTCTCTCAGCTGTTCATTATCTGCTGCTCAGCTGACTGATCATGTAAGTATTCCTAATTTGTTTCAGTACAAAGTGAAACGGTTCATTTAATGAAGCTTTTAATTAAGCTGATAGCAGGAAGGGATGGCCAGATCTTAAAGCACCGTTGTTTTCAGAAATGAAGATAGGATGAAGGCTGCAATATTTGCAAAAGCCTATGGAGGTGCAGAGGTAGAAGTGATGGTTCAGTTTGTATCTTTAAGATATGTCTTACCTTAAGGATATATTGTTTCTAAAACACTTTATGCACTGCTTGCTGTCCTCTGTATCAAAATACAAAGATCTGGAAAACAGAGCCAAATAAAACTGGGAAAAAAAAAAGTTCTTGTAAAGTGCAGGCTTACTGGAAATTAAATCCAGGCATCACAGGAAAGCTGTAGGTTCAGATTTAGCAGTATGTGTGTTCCTTATTGCAGCAGTGTTTACATGGCCAGTGATGGAAAAGTCCCAGTGTTCACAGATCCTCTTTTCCAGACTAGAACACCTTCACAGGTTTATCCAGTACCTTGCCATTTTTAGCTCCTCAAGCATCAGTCCTGGGAAGCATATGTTAATGGACCTGTGAGCATTAAGACCCTGCCTGGTCCTTTGTAATGAAAATGTCACAGCCCGTCTGCTTTTCCAATTGTAGAGCTGTCCTGGTTGGTGTCTTGCCGGCAGACCAGCTGCAGGGAGCACTAGACAGATACACATTTAGTATTAATTTAATGTATACTGTACAATCTGGTTCATTTTCACACACTCCTTTGATAACCCTTATGCTTTAGTGTTCTGACTTCTGGGATTGGGGAAAAATCAAGCCCTGAGGACATGCCAGCTCTGCTTTTGAAGCCTCTGAGCTTCAGAGGAAGCTAATGGAAGTTGTGGGTGCTCAGGACCTCTTAAAGCTAAGCCACAGGTTGTGCTGTATTTGCTCATCAAAATTAGTACCTCATCTGCAACTAGTTCCACTTGCTTCAAAGCAATCGTGAATCGAAGAAGGCACTTCGCAGTAGGAGTGAGCCTTAGGGCCAGATGACTGGAGTCATTAGAATAAAGGCGTGTGAGCCTCCCAGGGATGCCTCAGCTCTATTTGAAGGGGCCAGTCCAAGGGTGTCTTGGATCCTGATGGGGCTGACATTTCTGCATGCTGCTGACCTGTACCCGCTGAGGATCTGCTGGCCAAGCTGATGCACGTACTCTGCTGTGTGAAGACTTATTGTTGCGTTATGTTATTGTTTACAAACTACAATGTAAACCCCAATGTTGCCATTATGGCTTCCATATATTTTTTGATTTGGACTGAAAACTCAAAGCTAGTTTTGCTTTTATTTTATGTCAATTTCTCTTTCAAGCTCTGTGTTTTCTTCTTTATTGTCTTCCCTCTGCAGTCCTGGAATGATTTTTAAATATTTGCACAGAAATAAAAACAAGTGGAACTGTTTCTAGGAGTCTTCCTTGTAAAGAAAACCTTGATATTGTTATAAATGTTGGGTGAATGACAAGTTTAACTTTGAAAGCACTTTGTAATGCTCACTGTGTCATAGAACATGTATTTGTTAAAACAATGCAGCATTTTTCATGGCCTCTGGTTTTTACTACTCTACCCTCTGTGCGTCCTTTACTGAGTCTCTGATCATTTTGGTACCTGAGCACAATTGGGGCTTGATGCATTAGAGTATTACGGATTTGTTTCTCTGTTGCCTATTAATCATGCATCCCAGTTCAACCTGAAGTTATGGCCAAAATGCAGGAATTACCCTGTATTCAGGAGGTCATCACGGCCTAATCTGGCTGTAAAATATAACAATTTGTCTTTAAAGTACTGCAAGGTGCAAAATATTGTAAGCAGAATGAAGAGCCATCATTAGAGAGGAAAAGAAAATAGCCTGGCTTTCTTAGTCCAGCAAAGCTGAGGTGGAGAGAGGATATGAGTGTCCATAAATGCGTCATGGGTGTTAATAGCAGGGAAGGGAAAGAACTATTTAAGCTAAAGGACTATGCTGGCACAGGATTAGATATGTATCCATTGGTTGTGAGCAAGGTCAGACTGGCAACTGTAATGTTCTGGCCACTAGAGAAGTGAGGGGCAGGCTTCTGTCGCAGCTTTCAAAAGGGAGAATGTTTTTGATGTGGATCATGGTTGTTTCTGAAAGGGATCAATGATGTGGTTGTGTGCGAGAGCAAGAGGCTGGATGACCTGGCAGAGTTCAATAAAAGAGCACAAACAGCCAAACTTTTGTTGTATGCGTTGAAGTGTCCAATTCAAATCAACGTCAGCAAAAGCCAGCAGTGTTACAGTTCACATTGTCCTTAGCTCACCCCATTGCCCATATTTCCATGGCTTTGTAGGGGGTGAGATCTGGATATTATGTGTGAGATCTTACCTTGCATAACATAAAACTTGACATTCTCATGATGGCCAGCAGAATGCACGGTTGGAAAAGAAGTATGTTCACCTGCTTGTCACTGCTCTATTTAGACATGACTGGGTATAATAAATCTCTGGAGTTACCTTCCACATGCAGTATTCTGTATCTTATGAGTCCCTTAAGTGTAGTTTGATGAGAAAGCAAGGTCACAGAACAATAAGGGAAAATTGCCGTTTTCCAGCTATGAGGACAAAAAGATTGATCCAGTCAATAGCCATTCAGTCAGAGGAAGCCTTTACATTGATTTCAGTGGAAACTGGATCAGAGCCTTAGTGAGTAAATTACTGTCTGGTCGCAGCACCGTGTCTGTCTAGTATCGTGATATAACACAATACTATGTCTGTGAAGACATTTTACTCTGTACTGTAAGGCACAAGAAATAAAAGAAAAAGTGATCCCAGTTGGAGCATTCTCCACAATGCAAAGGTCATTAATTTTTATCTGGAGCTCTGAAATATATTTCATAATTGTATTGAAAATGCGCATTGGCGTTTGTGATCTCTTCTTTAGGAACAGTCATTCTGCTTCTGAAAAAAGAGCAGAGAATCACTTCGATCAGTAAGGAGAGCTCTGTACATCAAAGGTTTCAATCAAACGCTGGATTTTCTTCCATGGTGGCTTAAACTAAAGATGGGTCCAAGCTGAAATGTTGCATTCTAAGCCCAGGACTCTGGGACAGGTTTCTAGATTTACAGCTGAGGAGTGGCTGTCTCAGCTGGCATGTTAATCTTGTTAGTCTTGCAAAAAAGTTGAATCCAGAGCAAGATCCACAGAGTCGTATTGTTGTAGTTGCCCTAACTTATCAGTACCCTCTAGAACTAGCTGTAGCACATGCACAAATCATGTTGCTGAAGGCCTGCTATGAACTCCCTTTTTTTAACTCCATTTTCAAGACGATAACCTGGGGCTCAGAGGCTGCGGGACTGAGCAAGTATCAGTGGCAGAGCCAGCACTGAACCTGGACTGTCTTGTTTCCGTATTTAATTGTAGAGACCATCCTTCAGGTAGCTGAGCTACTTTTTAAATTTTCAGCTTGCTTTAACCTCAGAGGGCTCCCATGTCTTCTGAGTTACATGTGTCGAGAAAACAGCATTTTTTAGAAAAGCTATCTTTCCCTCATTAACCCTGAATATTTTTAGAGTATGGTGTATGTTGGGGCTGCCAGCAGAAATTTCTTTTTCACCTTCTGTATTGTCAGACAACAGAACAAAGTCAAACAAAGGAAAAAGACATGGAAAACCACATGGCAAGTGAAACCGTATTACAATTCTGAACATTTTAGGTATGTCGGCGTATTTTCCATTTATGCAGACAAGACTGTCCCTGTTTCTTCTGCTACATAAATTGAACTACCAGGTCTTCAGGGATGGGACCCTCTCATTAAAACACTATTTGGTGTGTTAGCATTTTGTTTCAGAGCCGTCCACAGAGAATAATTGAATCTGACTACTGTGTTTGTCTGTGCAAACAGACACCTCCTGCATTCTCTTCGGTAGCGCTGCAAAGCCTCCACTTAGTATGCACACGCTGCAGTGGTAGCTTAGCCTGCCCTGCCCTGCGTGGAGAATGGATGTATCCTGCATGCATTTGCACGCACTTACATCAAGCCGTGCTGGCAGTTTTTTGTTTTGCACCGTCACTGGGGGCTTCCCAGGCCACAGGGTGATGGCTCTGTGGATGAAGGAAGGCTGATACTATTTCTGCTTCGTAGCAGGTGCTTAGATATAAGCATTTAAACATTGCTAAGTTGGAGGTGTAAAAATTTCAGGTGCTGTGGGAGAAAATATTTGCACCAGTAAGCAGCGTGGGCTGTACTGGTCACATCTATACTGGCGGGGCTTCTACAGACAGCTCACTTAATCCCTGAGAGCCGTTAGCCACCCGCTTGCTGTGGAGTGCTATGACCTCTGTCCCATGTGGTGAGCCCATAGCGACAGTGCAGCTTGTCCGTGGATCCTTCGGCTCACCAAGGGGCCATGCCTGGAGCATGGGGTCAGCGCAGGGTTGCGCCCCAGCACGGGTGTGTGTTTCTCAAAGGGCTCTGGAGCTTCTTGCTGCCGTGTGATCCAGTGCATCAGGCATATCCCCTGGGTTAATTGCTGGAGCAGAGGAAATGAGAAGTCTGCAAGTGCCAAAGTTAGAAGCACATTGTCTTATATTACTCAGAAATGTAGAGGATGTTCCCACGGTACTGCTGCTTCCCATCTTCCACCCTCCTGGGGCATCGCAGAATGGGTTCTGGCTGTGTTGGGGTTACTGCCCTCTTAGGTCAGCTGCTCATTAGGTGCTGCGAATGCTCCCTGCCGGTTTAGTGCAGATGAACTGGGTTAGGGTGTATACTATTTCAAGTCAAGTTAAATGACCTTTCTGCTTCAGCTCTCCATTTGTTGTTGATGCATGGCTTTGCTGGTCCCATTGCACTGGGAGCTCATGTTGAGTTGCTTGTTTGCTCTGACCCCCTAGTTCTTTATCCTTCAGGGATGGACTGCATAGTTGTTTTAGATGAACAATTCCCCCCCATTTGACTAAATTAACTGTATTATTTTTTTGAGTGGGACCAGCGTATAAAGAAGTCTGGTGCATATTGTACACTTGCCTAGACTACGGAGACCATCTGAATACATCCCTTCTTAAAGACAGCTCCTTTCTTTGTATTCCTAAGCTAGTCCTTTCTTGACTTTGGTCCCGATCTGTTCCTCAAGAGCTGAGGTGGTGATCAAATTCAAACAGTTAGTATCTGTGGACCTAAGTGCTGCTATTCCAGGTAAGGGCCTAGCTCTGTGTTCCAGGGTCCTCTTTGGCGTAGCTTAGCTCTGCAGATATTCTCTTTTGTCACTCTTTGTCAGATGTCACTTGTCACCCTGATCAGCTCTGGGCCGTTGAGGTCAGACTGCTCACACGTTCTGAGGAGAGCAGGGCACAAATGCTGCAGTGGTCAAAAGTGCATCTCTGAGACGGGCTGAATTAAAACTGTCAGGGAAAAGAGACCTGATGAGTGAGCAGATTTCAGAGGTGTCTGGCTCCTCTCGCCATATTGACGAGTTTAGAGCTGCACTCTGTAGCTCCAACATGTCCCTGGCATTTTCAGCAGTGTCACAACAATGTTGGTAAGGTAGGAGCTTCCTTAGGAGTTGGAGATGAATGGTTTTCCTTTCCCTGAACTGGCGTTGAGCATACCCAGCAGAGATAACTCACAAGAGCCTCGCTGTTAATGCAACCAGAACTGGAACAGATAGGACATATTTGCGAATCAATTCCTGACTTCCCCATGCATATCTTTATCCTCTGCCATTTCAGCAGTGTGCTGGAAGCAGATACTATCCCGAAGCTTTTTTTCTTCTTCTTTCTCTCCAGCATGAAACATGCAGGATACTATAGACATCAAATCAGAAATGCATACTAGCATATTTTACGCATATTTTACAAGCTAGCTCTCTCTCGCTTTCTGGGTTAGAGATATTTAAAATAAACCCAGCACATTCAGAAACACTAACGCAGCAGTTAAAGGGAGTTGGCCATAGCAGCTTCCCAAAAGACAAGTGTAGCCTAGCGTATTTGGCACTGGCCTGGGACTGGGAAGCTGAGGTACTGTTTCTGACTCTGCTATCAGTTTTTCCTCTACACAGTTTCCTTGTTTGTAAATATAGACACTTATCTCCTTCAGGAGAGCTTTAAAACCAGTTGAGGGAAGTCATGGGAGAGCTGTAGGAATGAAGAACCCGCCTGGCACTGGAAAAAATGTGTAATTTTTAGTTTTTGTACTAATACCTAAGCAGGTTCCTCTTCTGCCTTTCAGTAACACTGCAAGGCCCCTATTAGGAGTGGGGCTTCAGTACATGGGATGCTTTTCAAACACGCGGTGTAAGTAAGTCAGACCCAGCCCTGAACAGATGGCAAAGTGCTCTGTACAGCTAAACCTCCTGCCCTGTTGCAGGGAATGGGACACTGCTGTTATAGACAGCTTGCGGGATAGATGCCTAATTAAAGAGAAGAGGCAACAAGTGAGCATCACAGTAGCAGGGAAATGGTAACTGGAATAAGTGGGGGTGGTTGAGCAGTCTAGATGGCACACAACTGGATTTCAATTTCTGGTTTCACTTAGAAATTCAGCTCTCTGTGCCTGCACTTCTGCTTCCATTTAACAGCAAAACTATTTTTTAAACCTCTGTTTATCTCCAGAAAGCTGTTTCTGCCTGTTTTCATTTAGTTTTTAAAAATTACTAGTTTAACCCAGTAAGACTTAGCGTGGATTTTCTTAGGGGGAAGAAATGGATTCTGCAATTTCAAGCCAATAATGATCTGTCTGTGTACAACATGAAAGAAAGAAATCGAAGGAATTTTTTGACAAGGAGCAGACGTCTCCATAAACTAATCTTTTCTAAGCCAGCTGTGGAGAGGTTTAGCTTTCTGGTGTTTCCCATGAAAGCATACATAACTCAGTGCTGTTCAGCAGTTTTAGGTCACTTGATGGGATGTAATTAGCATTCTGTAATGAGCTGGCGAGCCCACTGATGGTCTTGCCAGGGAAATGTTTAGGAGTCTGCAAAATGTACTTTGTACATCACATGTAATTATTGAATCCGTTAAGACATTTCTCCTTAGCTGAGAAGGTGAATTTGAAGCATAGGTATGGATGTGGTGCATATATGGGGTATGGTGCAGCTGCTTAGAAGAACGTAACGATACCAAAGTTGGTGGTTCACTAACAATTAGGTTTTTGTGGACTGCAGCTACTGTTCCTGCTGGTGGCCTAGAAAGGAGAAGCTGACAGTGCAAGATGGGGAGGAAAGAACCTGGTGTATAGAAGAGCTGCGTGTGTGTGTGTGGAGGGCATAAAGCCCAAAATAAGTGATATAAAACCCCACTGTGAGTACACAGGGAACGCCTGATTCCTGCCCATCGTTAGAGGGAGATGCTCTGTGGGAGACCAGATGTCTTCTTCAGAGCTAGTTGCTGCAGTTTGGAAAGGATCTCAGGGAAATCCACTTTAGACTCAGAGAGCGGTATATAGCACATGTTTTCTGAAATACTTTCTGACTGTGCATGTTCGGCACTAGCAATAATTTAGGCCCCAATCCAATACCCACAGAAGCTAATGGGTGTCTTTCTGTTAACTTCTTTTTAATAGAGCAGCCCATAAAGAGAAGACAAGCGTATTTTTAAGAGCCTGCTAATCTGTGGAGCATGTGTTACTCTGAGTGAAATCCCCTAGCACACTGTGAATGGAAGATTTCCAAAAAAAAAAAAAAGAGTCAATATCCATTTGTGGAAGCTGAGAAACTGTAATGGCTGAGAAAGGAAAGGTCAGCTGCATTCCAGGCTAAAGACTGAAGATCTTCATGGTTATGAATGTGGTTTTTCCATGTGTGGGAGTTCTGAAGATGCCTCTACATTAATTATATAGGGGAGAAATTAATAATAACAAGAAATCCACCCAAACAAATCCCAAACCTCCTCACTTTCCCTCAAAATAAATTGCATGAGTGTAAGAAGTGAGGGAGCCAACTTCCGTACAGACAGAAGGAAAGAAGGTCTTACCTGCTGTTTCTTAATCACACAGCTTTTGTGGAGAAAATATATTCTAAATGACAAAAAATAATTTGATAAGTGGCATTATTACATTGTATGTTTGTATAACTCTATTTTATATTGTTTGCATAACTCTATTTCATATTTATCTTTATTTTGAAGACAGAACAGTCTATGAGCATCTAGCCTGATTTTCCATTAAACTACAAAACGTGGAGTTTCATCTGCTAATTTCAGCATAAAATCCAATGATATATGCCTGTGCTAGAACATACCTGTAGCAGGAAGAAATTCAAACTCAGAGCATGCACGAAATGGACAATCTGTGACATCCCAGGTTGAAGGGCTAGGTAAAGAGTAAAAAGTCTGCTTTTTCCAGTTTGTTTGTCTAATTTCACCTTCTAGTGCTTTGATCTTGTTGTACCTTTGTCTGCCAGATTAAAGAACTGCTTAGGATCAGATACCAGGTATTGTGTAGGTACTTACAGACTGTGATCAAATCTCCTCTTAACCTGCTCTTTGATAAGCTAACAAGATTGAATTCTCGAAATCTCCCACAGAAAAGTGGGTTTTCCGTACCATGAATCGTTCTTGGCCATTTGTTTGATACTGTTGCACCGGTGTGAAATTGGAGGTGTCCAGTGGTGAATTGAGCTCTGTTGCTTTATTTATTTTGTAGAGGCTCTTGTTCCTTGAAAAATGTTAGACTTTAAATACCTTCCAATATGTGACCAGCTCTGTATTTCTGCCAAAGAAAAACAAACAGTAATCTAGAAGCATCTTCCCTTGTGTAAACTCAAAATTGTAAGTCTTTGCATGCTGGTAAATGTTTCTTTAGCACTTCAGGGAGGCAGTGATGGTGAAGTAATGCTCACTGAGCCCCAAATGGTGCTTGAAAAGCTTCTGAAAGAACCAAGAAATGTAATGGTTGGGAGCAATGTGATAGCGATGCCAATATCGTGTTTTTATCAGCTAGGTAACTGAATCGCCTGTCTTCATGATCCTGTTGCTACTGAAATCAGTAGGGAGTCCTCCACAGACTCCTGTGGAAGCGAGGGAGTAGCTAAACACTGTTGTCTCCTTGGAGGCTGTACCTGCTCAATCAAGTCATCTCTTTTCTGCGGCCACTGCATTTTTTGGGCAATCTGAGCATTACAGTAATACTGTACTACACGTAAGTAATAGTACTCACTATTGTAAGTAATAGTACTGTGCATAAGTAATAGCACTGTACTATACGTAAGATGAGATCTGGCTGCAGACTGTGCTGGCCCAGACAGAAGGAGAGCCCTCGCGTGTTGGTTCAGTGTGCCAATAAATTTGGCTGTTGGCTGCAGTGACACAGGGTCAAAACTGATAGCTATCAAAGCCATCAGGGTTGAGCAGAAGCTCTCCTCTGCATCTTTCACTAGACCTATCACACTAAGCCCCGTTTCTCCTGGTGTCTGCCTTTGACAGCAGAAAGCAGCAGATTCTTAGGGCAGAACCCGTGCAGCACTCCGTGTATCAGTATGCAGAGAATTCACCGCTAGAAAGCTCTCCCTGCATCCAGGGCTGGTATCTTCAGTAACGTTCCGAACTTAGTCATTTTAAAGTTATGTCATTTGAGCTCATCTTCACTAGAAGATAAATCCAAATTTCCTAGCTCATGCCACTGTTAGATTTAGGAATACAGGTCTGTCCAACCCACCTGTTCAGAAGTAGGTTAAAAATTTAACTCCTTTTTGTCTCAACCCAGTGCCATTTGGTGTGTGGTTTGGAAGCGTATGCATTCTGAGTGGGGAGAGGGGTCAATGGCTTGTGGTTTAGCCAAAGAAACATAGTATGTGTGCTCCCAAATGCCTTAGGTGGAAAGTAGTGTCTGAAAGGAAACTCAGATCGCTTCTATGACTCGAATAAAGTCAGTGTACAAAACTCTGCTTGTGATTTGCTGATTGTAAAGAGGAATAATTCAGCTGATGTCAGGGATGTTATGCTTGATTGATAACCAAGTAAATGACAGAAAAAGCTAGCAGTGAGCCTCCTTCTCCTATGGACTCGTTCCCCAGAGGCTGTTCTTGAAGAGCTTCCTGGGACTATAGGAAATCAGTGGGAGCTGAACGCATTCAGATGTTAAAACTTACGTTATGTGAGCATGAGGAGTTTGGTCAAGGCCTTAAGTTAAGCTGTAATTATCTGTGCTAGAAGAAGTTTGAATTCTCCCCCCCGTAGGCAGGAACCTGTGTTGCATAGCCCGTGCGTGAACATTGTCAAACCCCTGCTCTTACAGTTAGTACAACTGTAGCTGAAGTTGTACTGGTCCTGAAAGAAGAATCTCTGTTTATGGCTGGCAGAGGCAGCGTGCCTGCAGGATTCACTGGGGTTGGCACATTAAGCACTGTTCAGCCTAAACATGTGAACTTCAGCCTCCTTTGCTCTGCTTAGGTCTGCTTATATTTCAGATAAACCGCCAGCAGTTTGATGTTTATAGTGGAATGCAATCTGAAAATCAATGTTCCCTTGTCTGCTTTCGCCACTGTGCTCCATTGCTCTTTGTGGTCTTATGTTATTAAAATTACATCAGGTGTGTAGCTGTATTGTATGATTTGGTAGTTGAAACGCAGATAACACTTGGCTTATTGGGTCAGACGTATTTATTATCCATTCAGAGAGGGTGGATATCTGATGTGAATTTCTGGAAGTGTCTGAGTCGATTTTGTAAGCTGAGAACAGCTTCCCCATCATTGGCTGCTGTGTGCAGACAGTCCTCTGGCTGCCGCTTACCTTGACTTTATTGCATGCTCCACTGGAGCGTAATGAGCGTGTATATTGGAAATTGCTTGCTGTGTGTGTGGTGAGAGGGAAAAACCTGTAGATGGAATCCAGCATCCACCGATTCCCTGGCAAAAGGAAGAGGGGAATGGGTGTTTCTTGATCCTTTGTACACACTGCGTGGGGCTAGCCCTTGGCTTTGGAGTCAGACACCTCTCTACTGCTGGTACTGGGTGAGGGTCAAGGGCCAGGCAGAGGCGTACGTGGGCAGAGGAGAACAGCTCCAGGGAGCAAGACAGTCAAGAGCACTGAGCGATTGGGAATGACTGCCTACTGCATCTGACTGTCTTACAGTTGCCTTTTTGCCGTCTCTGAGTTGCACTCCCTGTCTCTGGATGCTGCCTGTCTTCTTGCGGAGTGTGCGCGTTGGGGTGGGTGGGACAGCACGTACATCTCTTCAGGTAGGAGCTTCAGCAGGTGCTGTGCTACAGTACGCTTGCGTGGTGCGGAGCAGCGTTTCTCGGAAATGCCCAGGTGAGCCCCGGAGGTGCTTGTTTAGCAATCCAGAGCCAGGTGATGTCACTAATGTGATGCCTTTTGAGGTTAATTAGTCTTCCTTGGAGGCAGGTTTCGTTAGGTTGTCAGAGCGGTTACATTGCTTCCAAGTGCCAAATGAAAAGTGGTTATGTGGCTCTTGAGGCTCAGCTTAGATTGCCGAGAGCTCTTGGGTGTCTGCCCAGCAGTGCACTCCAGACACCTACTCTGGGGGATGGAGGCAGGTTTAAACAGACTTGTCTTTGCGTGGTGAAGAGAAGAGAATCATCTAAACCACCTCCATAGCACATGGCTGGACTTGTGCAAAGGAGTCAAAGCCACGACGAGCAATCCAGCCTCACTTGGAAGCTGAGTAATGGAGAAGTACATCTGCGTGCGGTGGCCCAGAACATAGCAGCCAGCGCATAAAAAATCCCCAGCCCCTTCCCTCCCTGCAGTCCTCAGTTCACAGGCAGAACCCCGCAGGTTTGGTTCAGAGAGACTGCAAGCGAGTGAATCCCCTGCAAATTCACATTCAATTACCTTTCCACCCTGGAGAGACAGCTCCCTGCCCAGCCTGTTCTTGCAGAAATACACAGGGTTGTCCTGCACCTCAGCTTCTTCACTCAGGTGCCTGCAAGCTGAAGAGAGGAGGTTCAGTGCCTTCCAAGTGAGGAGATGGTGCTCAGCCAGCAGCTGATGAACTTCCCTACAAGGAGCTGAAACTCAGAGATGAAACATTGAACCCAGGTTCATCTGAAGTCTTAAGAATTTTTTACAAATCTATATGCATATTACGCAATAAAACAGATTGCACCTGGCCAGCCCTTGCAGCTGTGTATCAAAGGGATGCACACACGAAGGAGGGGAGGGAGGGAGCTGGGGAGAGATTTCTTGTTAGATTGTTATCTAGGAGACGATGCTTGGCTCAGCAGGCCTGTTGCTTCCAAGGTTATAGTGGAGAGTTTATTTTGTTGCTGCCATCATAAATAGCTTCTGGGTCCTGAGTCTGACTTGTCAGATCTTCTCCCTAGGATCAGGTATGGTCTTTATCATATGCTTATCTGGCTCTTCTCTGGCAAGGTCCAATTTGCAGAGCAGCTCTTTTTGTCCCAGTCAGTTCATCAGGAGGGAAGTAGCTTCTGAAGGGTCTTGTTTGTAGAGAGCTGTCAAAATCAGCTGAGTTACGTCCATGCTTCAGTATTTTCCTGCTGGAACTTTGTGGTCCTTCACAGGCTTCCTTCAGTATTTTGTTTCCTTTCTAGTCGATCCCACTATTAGGCCTGTGTAAAAATTGTTACTGATTCTTTCCTTCTCTGGTAGTTCAGCTGAGTTCTTCTCAAAACCAGTCTGATAAAAACGCCAAGATCTTGGTGCCCTGTGATGTTAGCTCTCGTCTCTGGGCAGCTGCAGACCTGGCTGTCGGTGGGAGCTCTCAGTGTGAAGGAATCCCTGTCTGCGACAGGGTCCCCTGTGCTAAAAAAGCGAGGCTCATACGTGCCTGGGGAGAGTCCAGACATTGCAGAGGGGAGAACTGGCAATACCAGCCCAGGGTCTGTTAGTGTGCCATATACCTCAGTGGATATTTCTGCAAGCAGCAGTGCTTAAATTCATGTTGATTTACCTTGGTTCTGGATTAAGCTTTTGCTGAGTCCTGATTTTCTTCTTTCTCTGAATCAAAATTCCCGAAGTGAAGGGAACACCTGGAGTGGAAGATACTGCCGATGTCAGAGATTTAGGCTATAAAATTATAGGATATCTATTTTTCTCAGTATGGAGTTCATCAGCAACTACACATCCAAGTATTTTGTTTTGAACTATTAACACAAAACATGGATTTGCAGCTCTAGTTTCAGTGCAAATATTTTATAAAATATTGAAATTTAGCACAGCTCTACATTCGTTGTTACAGGATAGTTAAACCTATAACGGCAGTTTCTTTCTTTATCAAATCCTGTTGAATCCTATTAGCTGTTGAGCTATAAAATCCAATCGTCCTTTTTCCCTTAAGATCAGCTGAGAAGATGTGATATAAATTCAAAATATTAGCACAGACTTTAGCCTAGGGCAAGCACTGTTCTCTACAAGGATACAGGGCCTTCACTGTACTTACACTAATATTTCTGACATACCCTTTACCCTCAGCTTGGGACTTTGCTTTTCCAATCAACAAACCTGTCTGTTTGAGACTTATTTGATGAGGCAGTCGATGCATCCTGCTGTGAAAGTAAGCACAGCATTCAAGGGTCATTTGAAGTCCAGCGTGCCCAAGTCCTTTCTTGAAGACCACTTGAAGGGGGGGGAGTGGAAATTGGAAGAAAACTCTCTGCAGAGGAACTTTGCACCAAATGAGCGCTTTGGGTGAGAATGTTATGCAGCCTCATGAAGCCGTGGGAAGAGATGACCACACAAGGTTAATGGCATCTGCCAAATGTTTCCAGATTTAAAGAAAGAAGAAAAATGTTAAATCCTACACATTTTCTTCTTCTTGTCTGCCAAGCCCATTAGTAAGCTTCTTAAACTAGCATTTAGCTCTGTGGATTCCTCCAGGCCGTAACCATGTTACAGGCGTGAGGAGCGTGGCCCACAAGACGCGTGGGTTCCCTGCGGGAGGTGGGAGGACTCTGCCGTAACGCCCCACTGACCATGGGGACAGCGGTGGCTCTGGCACTGCTGGAGCTCGTAAACACGGCAGGGGCTGGGTCCGAAGCAGCAGAGCAGCCCCTGGGCCCCGGGGCCCGGAGGGGTTTGCTCACGCGCAGTGAATGCACGGGACGGGTGCGGAGACTGAGCGTGTAAGCCCTCGGCCTAAGGAGAGCTGGGGAGTTGGCTCAGATCAGGCAGGGCTTTTCAGCTCTGTCTCAGAGCTGGCTGCGCTGGATCTGTGCTGACTCACGGCAGTGAGGTGTCTCTTCACCATTTTCATTATCTTTTTTTGTTTTCTGTTACCTGGGATGTTCCAGCTTCTTGGTACTTTGGATAGCGGAGCGTGGATGGTATACACGATCTGCTTTTTTTCACTTAATTAGAACATAGGAGTTTAACATACACCTTATAATTGGCATCCGTTATACCAATAAAACCAGCAATTAACCTGTTACCCTTGTCGGAGGTTGACAAAACAAGGAAGAAAGTTGCATACAAATTAAAGTTGTTGCCAGCAAAAAGGGATCTTTTTCTCGCTCTCAGAAACAGGAAAGTTTCCAAGGCAGTTCACTGAGATCAGAAGAAAAACTAACCATCCAGGGGGCTTGTGCTAAGTACCCTGAAAACAAATTGATTGCTTTATTGCTAAAAAATCTTCTCTTTTCATTATTTTGTAATGTAGATTAAATATGTAAAAACAGGCTTGAATTGCTAAGCTTCTTGGTCACTGAACTCAGTGGCATAAACATGCATCTCAGTACCTCATGCTGTAGATGAGGTTTGGGAGTCCTCTGGTTCTACGCACTTGATAGGAAGCAACGTGAGGATCAGAGCTGGTGCTCATAGGAGATACTGCTACTTCTTTGGCAGGATGTGAGTCAGCAACAGGTAACATCTACACAGACGTGACTGGAGGGGTATGCTGGGCCATTTTGGGTTACCAGCAGGACAGAAAGCCTCACCTGTCAGCAGTCTGCAGTCGTAGCCTCGGGCACGTTGTGCTTGTGCCAGATCTTGTACAAGAAATGATGTCTGAGCAGGCCTGGTCCTGCTCTTCGGGTTAGCCTTAGACACATAGGGTTGGCAGATGATGACTCAGACAACAGAGTTGTCCTTGCTCATTCAGTCCGGCATGGTGTCACTAGCCCTCTAGGAAAGATATTAAATGAAATTTCTGACATTTGAAATAATTAATTATCATTTGGCACTTTTCAGAAGTGAAAAGGTGCCAGTTCCATTTTGCATGGTTATTTCTTGGCATATTTAGTTGAATAAGAAGTCATGCAGCATTTTCTTCTCTGTACCATTAAACAGCAACTGTGTGCATTAAACAGTGGCCACGGTGACCTTTAGCCTCAATCCTCCTAAAATTCATCCCCCTTTTCATACCTGGAGCCTGAATAAATTCAGTGTAGAGTTGTGGCATAGTGTGTAAGACACCATTATATCCTCTCAAGAGGAAAAGTACTGTAGGAATTCAAGAACACTATTTTAAATCACCCTCCAGGTCTGGACTCCTGCCTTAAACTCTATCTGGAAATAAGCAGAAGTGCCAGACACAGCCTGTTTTGCCCTGCTGCTGGCCCCCTTCCTTCAGAGCAGATTAGGAACAAATGTGGAACTCACCGGCTCGCTTAAGCACTCCAATGAAGTTAAAAGCAAACATGACGATAAAAAATCAACAGCCTTTTCATCGAGTTTTAACTCTCTCTGACTCGTCGGTAACAACGGAGAGGCATTACACAAAATAGAAATGTAATATGTAATAATTTCTTCATCCTGTTATTAAAATTCTTTGTGATGTCTCCAAGTTAGTAGAAGTCAGAATAATGGGGTAATTGAGGGGAACTATTCACGTATTGTTGGAGGAGATGAACAAACTTTTTTCCTCATTGCCATTTCCTCCTGTGACAGAAAACACATTCCTTTTCTGATGATGTTGTGACTTTTGTCACGCTCTGCTTCTGAGTGTGTTTGTTAATTGGCACCTCTCGGATGAGCCTGTCTGTCAAAATCACATATAGCACCTGGATGCGTAATGTAACAAAATACTCTCAATATTTGAAAGGAATTCAGATTTTAATATCATATTCTATAAATAAAGTCTCCTTGTTGATATGAGATTGATGTGATATGCCTTTAATCATAAAAATGAAAAGTCTTCTATGCATTTGCTTTCTAATGTTCAAGCTTTCAGATCCCAAATCAAGATGTAACTGGGCCCATGAATAAGTGCCACTGAAGCCAGTCACCCTTAGGCATATGCTTAATTTTAAGCATGTGCTTCTCAAATGTTGCACAAAGTCAGGCCCCATTTTTGTATAACTGATCAAATTTTAGTTTCAGAATTTATTGGTGCTCTTATTTCTGTGGATTTGGGAATGTCGGTAAGAATGGGGATAGACTATTCAATTTCCATAATACTGCTCTGGCCACAGTTCCGTAGCCAGATCCAGAAGAGTGCAAACTATTATCATAGGAATGGAGCTTTCCTGTATGCTGTGCAAATTTATAATCCCCTTTCTTTACTTGCAGAAAGCTAAACTTATATCCAAGAACAAATGTTCATGCAACCAAGTTCGTGGAAAAGATCATGGCCATTGAAAGCAGGGGTCTCTGGTAGCATGTTAGATTTCCCAAAGGAATTACATTGTCTCTTCTCATGTGCTGTGTTCCACAGTAGTGGCTTTGCAGGTTGCAAGGTATGCTCAAGCCTCTTCTTTAGTAATAATGACTGTAAGTAATTGAACACAGAGAACCTCAACTACAGCCCGCTGGGGTCAGTGAAAATGTCCTTACTGACTGGTTTTGATCATGTCCTTGTTTTCTGTTTGGATCAAATGTGTCCTGAAGCAGGAGCTGGGTTCAGGAGAAAATATCCAGCACCTCATGCTGGATGTAGGTGTGGGTTTGGACCCCTTTTCCTAGGAGGTGGAGATGTATGCACTTTGGAAAGAGAAAGTAAGTATTCCCCATTCTTACGGTCGCATACACAATGTGGGAAGGCTGGAAAAGCATGTGGCTGAGCATAAAAATGAAGGATAAAGTGCTTTCCTTGCCCTGGCGAGACTGAACTCACAGACAGGGAAAGGCACACAGACAGAATGAGCCCTTTCATGCAGGGAGCCATGATTTACTGATGCGCTGACTGCATACCAAGTGCAGCCGTGTGGCAGGAGCAAGGCTCTGCCCCTCGGGAGGCCGGGGGGCTGACACCCAAACACCTTGAATCCTGTTTTCTTCTTTACACCGATATTGTTCCACTCACTGCATGAATTTGCTGCTGACTATATCAGTATGTATGTTAAGGTTTAAGCCCCTTCTCATCTTCTCCTCCCTCCATTTCCAAACTGGTGTAAAAAGCTGTAAGGTGATATCAGCAGTTTGCATAGGGAGTGCCTGGCTGTCAGCATAATGTGCTTTGCACAGGTGTGATTGACTTTGGTGGCCTAGATATGGGCCTATTTCCTTTAGTACTGATGATCGCTGACGTTGCTATAGCCCCCGCTGGGTCCCATTCTGCTGGTTGTTGCAGTGACGCCGAGGAAGAGGCAATCCCTTTGCCAGATCAAAGGCCTGACTCTGATTTCATGCCCTCTGTGACAGGGTAAATGGGTTGAAGCCAATGGAGCTGTGCTGGGGTGAATGGAGAACGGAGCATCGAGCGTGATGGATCTGCCTGCTTAAGGAGTTTTTATGGCTCCCAGGGCTGTGATGTTTGAACGCCTCACAAACTTTAAGACCACTCCTGTGAGAAAGGGAAGCAGTGTCATCCCTGCTTAACAGCTGGGGAGCTGAGATACAGTAAGATGAAATACCTTGGCCAAGGTCGCTCTGGAAGTCTGTGACAGAGCAGGGTCTGCCAAAAAAAACCTTGCCAGAGCTCAAGCTGGTACATGGATGGCAGGGCCAGCTTTCCTCCTAGCATGGGGCGAATAGGCTGTCCTTGCCTTCCGTCCCCCTCTTCCCTCATCTTCCTCCCTTTCTCGTGTCGCAGTGGTGGGCGCTGCTTACCTGTGGGCCACTGAAAAGGATCAGGCAAAGCCCAGCTTCTGGGATGCTCTCCCCGGCCCAGATCGGCTGCGGTCTCCTGGGGCGCAGGCGGAGGACGGGTGCCCGTTGCCCAGGAGCGTGGGAAGCCAGGGTCAGCACAGCACCGGACTGTTCATTACCAGGGTCTGAACTGTAGCACCTTCCCCTCTCACGTTTGTATTATTTAGGGTGACTAATCATAATAACAAATTGATTAAGGTTAACTGGGTAAAGTCATCTAAGTCATATTTACTGCTAAACTAACTGCCCAGGGAGGTGAATTAATGATCTTTACAGAAACCTTTTATGGTTATTTGGCCACAAGGTGCGATCTGGTTTGATCTTTTATGCAACATAAATCAGTTTAATGGTTAAATCTGTGCAGCTAGCTGTTGAATTCAAATGAGGGCTTTTTAAATGAAGTATGATGCTTTTCCACACACAGAGGGACATTGAGCAGGTGTATATTGCAATTAAATGGGAAAACTTACAATTAGATAATGTTAAGTTTGTGACACTGGCTGACAGAAGCCTGGAGATTCATGGTGAAGGTCCATTATCAATCATTAATTCATGCCACTGCGGAAGGAGTAAAAATGCAAATGGTCTCAGTTGAGGTCAAAGCAGTGTGGGAGAGCGATGCAGGTCATGCAGCGGATGGCTGATACCAGCCATTCATTTCAATAGCCTTGGGTTCAAATACTCTGTTGAGTCACAGATGGAAATGATTTGGGCTTAACAGGTGGCTCTCGGCCTTTCCAGCATTTATGCTTCTTTCAGCAATATCCAGGAAGGTCCGGCAGAGATCGTGGACCTGTTGTAATGGGCAGGCTACAAACACTTCCTGGGACATNACTCCAGACAGTCGCAGATTTTGTAGGATGGGCGAAAGCTGAAAAGGCATTAGCAGCTCTCCTGGCCTTCCTGCACTTTAACACTGTGCTCCTAAATCGCCTGATGTAGTTGCAGCTTCTTCTGCCCCATTTAGACAGCGGTGGTGTCTCTTCCAACGGCTTACTGTTTAAAAGCTGAATGCACTTTGGGAGGTGGAGGCTGACAGACCTGTGCTAATGCATCCCAGGTCAACGAACCAGAGCTGGAAATGAAACCAGCACTTCTGATCCACATAGCCTTTTGTCCAAGCCACAAGACCACACAGCCTGCCAGGTCTCCCATGAATCCTATCTTCACCCAGGGATGGAAGAAGGGACCAGCAGTTAGACAGGACAGTTTAGTCGTGAGCTGCTTCCCAGGGGATTTGCTGAACGTGAGAGCAGTCTGTTAGACACACCTGTTTACTCAGGTGTTTCCTGAAGAAAGGAAAAGTGTTAGGGACGTTGGCTGAGCACTGGCGAAAAGTTGTTTGTAGTTGGAAAGGCATGGAGAGGAGTGAATGGTTCCTCTTTGATTGACTTCTGAGTGCTCCTACGTTAATGTTTTACTGGTGATATTAAAGAACAGGCAAAGAGCCTCGGGGCAGGCGGTGAGTTAAGGGTGGGTGAACGGATTCATGAACGCTCAGGGACAGATTGGTTCAGGCAGCATGAGACATGTTTTCCCATTTAAGTCAGTTGCTGATGGGGCATGGCCCTCCTAGTCTTGTCTCCTTGTTGAGCAGAAGACAGTTGTCTGTTGTTCCTGTAGGGCTTGTTCCTGTTGAGTGATGGAGCTTGAATGCCCAGTGATCCTGCCAAGGCCACCTGCTTGTGTGAACTCCCCGGTGTGACCCAGGGGATGCAGCAGAGCTACACGCTCACAGTGTTGGGCTGGGACCTGGGGGACTCAGGTCAGCCAGTTGCAGCCTTAACTCCTCTGTGAGGATGACTGTGGGCTTTCAGCACGTTTCCCATCCATCTCCCATCATGGAAAACAGATCTAGTAATGCAGAGCTCTGAGTAAGTATTTCTTGTAAGTATGAGGATGAAAATGGCTGTGTAAGAGTTAAGCCTGCTTACAGCGGGTGTGCATCAAGTTTACTGCTTGAAGTAATGCAGGCTCTGTAGAAGATCCACCTGTGTGCAGGATCAGGGCACATCACGGGTGCTGCTTGGGTTATGGCTTTTCAGAACTACCAGACAGTTTGTTTTGTTCGTCCCTGGTGGATCACCTGTGCTGAAGTCCTCTCCCAGCAAAGTCAGTAAATATTGTTTTAACACTTAAAATAATCCTTTACATCTTCAAGTCTCTTTGCAAGAACAAACTAATCAAAGAATTGTCGTCAACCAAGAAATCACAGTTTTGTCTTTCTGATTTTTAACTGACTACATTACGAAATGCACCTGAATATTGTAAAAAATGCAGCTCACAGAACAAAGAAAGGAAAATTTCATGGATTTCTTTCTATCTTCTTTTTTGGTCAAAGCTGTGATTGATGAACTTTTAATTCCTTTTTCTTTATTAACTGGCTCGAATCACAGAAGAGTAAGAAAAAGAAAGTAGCTCTGTTCCCTCCAGCCTGCTTCTGCTGTGAATTTACAGTATTGGAAATTGGAACTGTTTGAATTCTAATGTTTTTACCTTTCGTTTATTACCTTTTTGCGCAGAACAAAACAAAAAGAACATCACAAAAACGGCTGATTTTTAGAGCCTTAAAAACTGAACAGGGGGGTTCAAGATAGTGGTTGAAACTACTTCAGACAGTAACTTTTTGCATCGCATTAAAATGCAAGTTGGTGCATTAAGTCTCCCACCACTTTGGTAAGGTAAGTAAATATTATGATCCTATTTAACATATGCCTCAAGCTACATAAAAAGCCAAATAGAGACCTGGTGTAGTTGGATGTAAATCATTAAAACTACAGCTCCTTAAATGAAGACTTAATTCAGTCCAAAGAGAGAATGTTAGGACTGAAATTAGACTCGGTCCTCAACCCTTCTCCTGTACACCAAACTGTGATTTAATAACATGGTGACATGAAAAACTGTACTGATGACTCTGACAGCATTTCTGATTTTCACTGCCATGATTCTTTGCCCATTTTTAAATCAAAGCTCATTGTTTCTGCTGTGCTTGGGCTCATATANAGGGTGATAACCAGTCTTTGATCTGACTGGCTTATGCTTGGAGGGGCTGTTGCCTGGAGCCCTGGTATTGTATGAAGCTGGTATCTCCAAACAAAGTCTGAAAATTTGCTTGGTTTCGAGTTCAGTCTATATGATGAGTAGCATAGGATTTCCACCAAAGTGCATAAGGAGGCTTTGGACTTGTGCAGAAATGTTTTAAAGCATGAGACAGGGCTGTTGTGGCAGGCTTGGAATGTGGTTTTGTTTGGAAACAGCCTGTTTTCTGTAGACAGTCTGAGGCTGGATGGAGAACACAGAATGCCAATTCTTTGTTTCTTTAGTCAAGTTTTCACAGAGAAATTGGCTTATTAATTTTTACTATCAAGAATTTCAGGATTCTGAAAATGTNCATTGTGATCACCCCCTATGCCAAGCCTGCACTGGTCTTTCAGTAACCTGTGTTTCAGGATGGAAATCAAAACAGAAATCAGAGAANCTTTGCTTTATTTCCAGACTGTTAGAGTAGGCTTGTTCATGTGGTTCTAAGGTGGGGTTTACATTTGAGAAACATTGAGATGTGGTGGCTTAATTCTGTCAGCACAGAGAGCGGTCATCATCTGAAATATCTAGCCCTGACCAAAGTTACTCAGGTCAGTCTCTGCTCTGATTTTATGACTTGATTTTCTTCAGTTGGTATTTCAAATCTGATTTTAAGAATGTAGTTGGTCCATTCTGCTGGAGGAGAGATGTGGTCACAAATTATCATGGCCTCCCAATTTAGGAAGGTCAAATGCATCTTCTCCTTTTTGTCCCAGTGCTGAAGGAGGAAACTGAGAGGTAAGGATCGCATGGGGACTCTCTCTCAAAACACATGCAGAGTCTCAGCAGTTACTTGCTTTAGCTGTGCTTTCAGATTTGCCCTGGCAATGTTCTCCAATTAGGAATAAAAAATAGTGTTGGACCCTGACTGTGGTACCCAAAGAAAGAACCAGTTACTGAGCATTTAGCATTGCTCCCAATTAAAGCTGCTATAAAACATGAAGCAGATGTTCTGTGGTGATGCAGGCATTGGTAAGAAGCAAAGCAAGTGAAGGTAAATCAGCTCTGCTAGCCCAAGCGTCCACCTCTCCGTAACGCCGGCAGATGCGCTGCGGGGAGGGAGTGGGGAAGTGGTCTGAACAGTTCAGGGGGTGGAAGCAGCTCGTAGCTGGGGGAAAGGAGGTCTCTGGCTGTAGCGTATCTTCATTAATCGCAAAAAAAGGTTACTGACTTGATGCTGCTGCTCCAAGTGCTCTGTCTTCAGTCCCACCTGGCTATGCTGTAACTCTCATTTTCTGCTCGTGCTGCAGGAAGGAAGCAAAGCAGCACTGCCATTTTCCCTGCTTCGCCCATGAAAGGCGAAGACGCTCCTTTGCAGACAGAGAGGAAAGGCCTGCAGTAAAGGCACTAGCATGGGCCTTGGAGGATTTTGGTTTAATTCTTGCTGCTGACACAAACTGCGTGTGTAACCCTGAGCAAGTCAGTTAATCTCCATGTCCTTTCAGTACTGCAGTTGTACGATAATCCTCCCCCAGCCTTTCCCTTTCTTGACTACTGTATGTGCTGTTCAGGGCAGTTACGGTTTCCTTTTCTTTTGTGTAAAGCAGTAACTGGACAGTGGGACTCCATGGGCTGCAGGAAAAATAAAACAATAACCCAGGCCGCCCTGAGCTGCCTCAGGCCCGGTGCAGATGAAGCCGGCGGGTGGAAGGCTGGTGCGTGCCAGGTTTGGGAGCGGGGCTGTGCCTCGCGGGCGCCTGGAGGAGCCGGGCGCTGGCGTCTCTTGGGAGAGCTCTCACAGCTGTGCTAAATGTTCCCGTGCTGATGTGTGCTGGAGGTGAGGACTCTGCACGGTGACATTGCAGTGCCTCATCAGTCACAAGGGGTAACAAGGTGCTCTGCTGATAGGAGAAAGTATGCGAGTGCTGTACACATTCCGGTGGGTCCAGATACCAGGGTCATTTCAAAGCAATAAAATTCCACTTGCAGTTCTTGTTTCGTTTCCCAGACCTGGGACTTGCTTTATTGACCTGAGGTTCACAGCACCTCTAGTAAGGTTCAAAGGAACCTACAGGCTAAGATGGGATTTGTAACTCTGTAGGACAGTCACCATTTGAGTTCAGCCTCATGCTGGACACCACACCAAGAGGCTGTGGGTTCTTAAGGTGACAAGTCACTCCCAAGCTGGAACCTGAAATAGTTTGTCACAAATCCCTGTGTCCTGCTGTGGCTGAATTTTAAACGGTCCAGTGACACTAGGTCACCCTTACATGTAGTTGTACCGGTTATGACATTGTGGGGCTGTCAGTAATTTCCTGCTGAACACTTCTGAAACAGAAGAAAGCTCTGCAGGGTGGCTGATCCCCAGCAAGATAAAGCAGAGCACAGAGTGTAGGAGAAAACAAATGACAACACAGAGAGATGGCCAGAGGCCAGGTTTGATGATACAATTTTTAGGAAATCGTGAGTGTGTGGAGAAGATTTCTGTTTTCCCTGGCACCCCAATGATTCTTGTGGCTCCGAGGCATTTGAGTGGAGAGGCACCATGAGAACGGCTATTCAGTTCTGCAGGAATAAATAGAAGCCTTGTACTGCTGTGTGACAGCCGCCCTCCTTCTGCAGGGGAAGCGCGATGTCTGAGTGACAAACCAGAAGTGGCCCAGGCACGTGCTGCGAGCCATTGGACCCGGCTCTGCCCAAAAGCCCTCGAGCGCCATTTGAGGAACCTCGGAAGGGTTTGTGTGTTTGGTTCGGATCTGGCATTACTTCTGTCACAGCCTCGATCAGCAGCATCCCTGCCGTGACTGGGGCCTGAGCAGCGTGATGTACAAGGGAAGTTACTATGTTAAATAAAAGTTACATAAGGAATAATTTACCCCCAGCCGCACACAATAACGCTGCTCTAATTCCATCAAGGCGCTCTGCTGACATCAGAAACCGCCCGCGTGAAGTTTCAGCGTCTTGTTAATCTCCCCAGGCCTCACGGAGGGGCTTGCGGCCGCAGCTCGTGCTCCTCCGTCGCCCGCCCTCCGCTCGCAGGCAGCCAGCAGCGTGGCGTGGGAGGTGCGGGCATGCAGCCCCTCCAGCACGAAGCCCTGCGCCTCCCAGCGCCAGCCGGTGCGGTTTGGTGGGGGGAACTGCCCCCATCCCTCCGTGCTCCTCGCCGGCTGGGTGCAAGTCAGCTCCAGCCTGGAGGCTGTCAGCGGAGCCTTGGCATGGCGCGGAGCTAAGTGCCTCCTCGGGGCTTATTAACTAACTCCTCTTTGATGCTCTCTGCAAAAACAGTTCTGTGGCTCCTGGTTTGCGTCCAGCAAGCGCCCAGGGCGCGGGTAGACCTGGTGGAGCGCACACCTAACCCGCAGGCTCGGTCGGCAGCGTGCCAGAGCGACGGCCTCGCCGGCCCGGAGAGCAGCTCTGCTGCCGGGCTTGCCGGATCCTGACATCTGGCTGCATGTCCCGCGGAGGGCTGGGAGCGGAGCTGGGAGCGGAGCTGGGAACGTGGCTGCCCCATGCAGAGAGCGGGGTGGGAACTGCTGCGCCTGGAGCGATTTACGGCAGGCCCCGCACCGCTCCCCTCCGCGGGCCCCTCGGACTGTTTGAGCACTCGTGACCCCCCGGACCCTCACCGGTGGGACTGTGAGCTCTAATGTTTCAAGTGAGAGAGGGATGACAGGGGGGATAAAGAGGAGCGAGGGAAAGGCACCTAGTACGCCTTCAGAGAGCCCTCTGGCAATCCATCCAAGGGAGGCTGCCATGTATAATAAGGAAGCGATTTGTCTGGGAATGATTCAGCATGTAAAACTCTCCCTCCCTGACCTCTGCCTAAGTCCCCAGCATGAGATTGCAGGAGGTTTCCAGCGGAGGAGAGCTGATAAGGCGCAACAGTTTTCGTATGCTCGGAGGAGAGGTCGAAGTGTCCGTGCTGAGGCAGCGTTCTCACCGCCGCGCTGGGCTGCATGGAGCCGCGTGTGGAGCCACATCTCATCTTTACCCCGTGCAGGGAGGTGGATTTTGCGCTGCTTGGAGACACATTAACCATCGGGGAACTTTCCTTTTCTCCCCAGCCAGTCCTCGGGCTTGCGCTTCCCACAGCCTCTCCCCCTGCCCTGGGGATCATGGCGAGCAAAACCCCGCCGGCAGCGGCCCAGCTCCTTCCCCACCAATTTTCACGGGGCTGCCTCCACGCTCTGAGCTGGCCCACTGGTATTTCCCCGAAGGCTTCCACCCCTGTTGTGGGTGACCACAGGGAGGGCTGGAGGCTGGAGCAGCTGCCCTGCGGCAGCCCGGCGATGGGGGCCGGTGTTCAGCAGGGGAAATTTGTGTGAGTTTTATGGAGCTCGCTCTAGACACCAGTGTTGAATCGGTTTTGCTTCTCGGGTGCTCTGGGAGTTCCTCCTGTCCGGCGCTGTAAGCTTCTACCTGACTTGCACAAATGATTACAAAACTGCTGTTTCTTGGGAATTGAACTGGTTTTATAGGTTGTCAGGCTCTCCCAGCAAGCGCCGTGTGGATTTCCCCTTCAGCATTCACTGTGTGTGGAGGGGAAGAGAAGAGACAGCCATGAAATAAGCTCAGCAGCGCTGAGTTTGCAAATGCTGACTTTTAAAATAGTAGCCACCCGTGTGTGCTTCCCTGTCCCCTAATATGCATCCCGACATTTTTTCAGGGTTTTTTTGTGGAAAGCTTTATTATCTCTTGGGGGAGGATCCTCTTTTGCTGCTTGCTTTCTGCAGTGAATTATACCAATGCTAAAAGGGTATGAGGTGTGAGCGGATCAAAATGGGCCCCAGGGGTTTGTGGGCAGCCGGAGGGGATGGCAGGTCCCTGCCTGCTGCCACTGTCACGCGAGGAAGGAGCAGCTGCACCGCTGTGCAGTTCCCTTCCAGAGCAGCGCAGCTGTCTCCAGATCCAGCTTTGCTCCTTTCCTTTTCATTAGCTGCGCGTAGAGATGGCCAAGATTCCTGACCCTACAAGTTCTGGGCAGTCTAAACTCTCTGTGTGGCTGAAGGCCATGAAATACGTACAGCATCCCTTGGGGAGCTGGAGGGGGAACCGAGCCTAATTCAGAGATGGGAGAAGAGGCAAGGTCTGCAAAGGAGTGACCGTTTCTGCTGCGGGACGAGGCTGGACTGGGCATGCAGTGGGTTTTCAGGGTGGGAAGTTAATGACCTTCATCAGCTCACTTCCCCTACGGCAGTGACTTACACCTACACCTGCTGCACTGCTGGTAATGTAACCAGCTCAGCACGGGGGCTGCGTTGGAACTAGTTATGAGCGTGCAGCTAAAAAGCTGCTGGTGGGCACCACAGGCTTAGTGAATCACAGGGTGCAAGGCCAAGGTGGATGGGGCACCCAGTGTTAGCCAGCAGTGAGGCTAGCGCTCAGCAGCGAAGGAGATGTCAGAAGTTCGAACCAGTACTTAGGGTTTGTGAATTCACCTTCTGAATGCATTGGTCTCCTGGTCCTTCAGAGATATCAGCATGGACTGTAAGTGAAATAATAACTCCTTTCCCTGTTATTAGGTGATATCTATTAGCAGACAGCTCATTTTCTGCTCTGTTCTTGGCGGGGACATTTTGGCCAGAAGCAGTTTCCAATCTGGCAAGCGCAATGAAAGTATTACAGGAAGGGAGAGAAGTCAAGATCCATGGAGGAAATATTTTTATTCTCTTTTTCTTGCTGGTTTGAAAATAGCCCCGAAGCAGGATATGTCAGCCAGGAACTGAATTGTCTCAAGGTGCCTGTTCATATGTATCAGCTAGTAACAAGTCCACTCTGCACTTCTGTCTCTTTTCTGATTTTGGTGGGAATTTTGGGAAAAGCAACCTCGACTGGGATTCCTACCCAGGCTGTGGATCTGCTACGTCTGATACTGGCCAAAACCTGCTGCTCCGTGGGATCTGAGTGTGCAACAAGCTGTCCTTTGTGAAAGTCTTGTCCTGGCTCCTAATAGCCAGAGATAGGCTCTGAAATGTGTAGTATTTTGTCAAAAGCTTTTGCCTCTCAGCAACTACAGTTTGCTATCACAGTGCTGGATGGACTTGTTACCAGTGTGAATGCCCAGTCCCAACTTTGTGTTGTACTTTCTCCCCACAGCTGCCAGTACGAGTGCGTTGCAGTCTGGCAAAACCAACAGCAGAGGAAAAACGGAGTGTGGAGGAAAATCAGCGGCTGACTGTCTGTCAGTCATCATCTGCCTTCCTCTGCTGTTTGCATTTGTTATGTAGAACAAATCCCATAACCTTTCTGCATCTCAGTTCCTTCCCATGTAACATGGACAAAAATTAATTTGTCTCCTAGTGACAGAGAGAGGTTGCGCTCACACTTACAAAGTGCTTTGGTCACCACAGGTATTCCGTCAGTGCCATACATTGTTATCCCGCCATCCGAATGATCAGTGTTTCCGGAGGCCCTGGAGCTCGGTCTGTGGGGTGCCGCGTGGCCAGCTGCCTGCTGTGCCCACGTGCTGAACAGGAGACAGCCGAGAAGCTGTGGGTCTGGTGCTGGACGTGACACCTGGATCTGCACTGTGACTTTTTAGTCTTTTGGTGCATTGGTGGCACATCAAGCCGTTGTGGCAAAGACAGCATGTAGCTCCATGGGGAGAAGAGGCTGGGCGTCTCATCACCTCCTCCGAGCAGCTTACACATCCTTCTTTCTTTTCCCCATCACCCAGCCAAGAGCCTTTTTCACCACCTGCCCTTCAAGCCGCCTGAATTTCTGCTCTTCACCCATGGTCAACAAACCCATCTGCTCAGGCTCTGTGGTCCTGCACCTTGGCGTGGCAGGGGGCTAGCTCAGCAGTAATTAACAATGTAGACTTCATTAGCACTTCCGCCACGGCTTTTCTGAGCAGTCTGTAAATGCCACACCAGCCCTTTCCTCACTACCTTTTTCCCCACTTCATAGCTGAATTAATTCTTTCAGATCTCATCCCAGAGGAGCTACTGCTCGCTCACAGATATATAAGCATTTCCTATCCCCTGGCTTTCTTTGGTTTTCATACCTGGAATATTATTTCCCCTCTTGCCCTATCCTCCTTAGACACTTAACACTTTACATTTCATTTATAGTCCCTGTCTGATATTTTCTCTCTGCATTTTGTCTTCTCAGTCTTCTGTTTTTTGGCTTCCCAGTCTCACTCTTTTATACAGGAAAATGGAGTTTGGAGTCTTTCTAAATCATCCTGCAAAGCTGAGCACAGCACAAGCTCCAGCAGCAGCATTCTAGGTGCTGGCTAAGAAATATTCCCAGAAGCCCTTCATTCTTCTTATTTTTGGGGCCCTTCTGTAGAACACGGTTGCAGTGCTGCAGAGGCCGTTGGTTGCATTTCTGTTGAGAAGCCCAGGACTCTGCCACATGGACAGCTGTGCAACACAAGGGAGATACTTTATTTTTCTTATCCTACAGCCTTACAGAAGCTAATCTTCACAAAAGCCCTGGGGACTGGGGTCCTGCACAGGTAGGAACCGGCACAAAGTCACTTCACGAGGGTCAGAGAAGGAAATCAAAAGCAGAACTGGGATTGGGATTTTTGCACTGGTGCCTGCAGGCATGTTCTTGAAAGGTCTTTGACAGGCCTTCTGCTGCCCCAGTGCATGCACACCGCCTGCCCTCTATCACATGCAATGGAAATTGCCACCAGGCATGGACAGCTAACAAAATTTGATGCAGAAAGAGCAGCAGGACTGAGGCAGGGGTTTGGGAGAAGCATGGGTTTCTTATGATACGTGGTACATATTATGATACGTGACACATAGGATACATTTTGTGAAATGTCCCTTTTGGCTGACTAAAAAGTCAATTACTTGCATTCAAGATTATTGCTTGAAAGGCTTTCTGTTTGCAAACAGCCAAAGAGCGTAGAAGTTAATTACTTTAACACAGTCAGCAAGCCATTTGCCCTGGCACCCCCGTGTTGATACGGAGAAGAGTGGCTTTGTACGGGGTGGGAAATCCGTGTGGGTCATTTTTAAGGACTCCCTTGTCAGGAGTGCAAACCCATCTCGACGAGCTTTCCTGGGCTTTGCCTCTCTGGAACCAGCGCCACAGCGCAGCAGCAAACCAGGACTGGCCCTGCCCTTGGCTGCGGGCAGCGTGTTGCGCTCCCTCCCCGACACCGGGTCGCCTCTCTTCGCTGCTGTGTGGGGTGCGTGGGGTGTCGCGAGCGCTGCGGTGCCGTGGCTGAACAAGCGTTCCTCCTTGCTCCGGGAGAGACCTGGGACCCAGGCTGGCCTGTTTCAGGTCACCTGGGATATTTCTGCTTGTTGCTGCAGTGTGTTGCTCTGACCTATCTGAGCGCCAATGGTCCCAAGCTGCTGGTTTGTAGGCGAGAAGCCGGGATGCTGCTGCTTGCTGTATGTGTTGTCTTTTGAATCTTGCTTCAGGGGTGTGTCTGGACCCTGGGAGAGACGCTGCTTTGGTTTGGGAGCCATCCAGAGCATAGATTCTCTGATCATATGGCGTGTGGATTATTACTTTTTAATCACGAATGAAACAAAGCACAAAACAAAGCATGAAAACGGAGATGTGATGTTGAACACGAACACCCAGCAAGTCTGGATGTTTGGCTTTCACAGCTCAAGAACATAAAGGCTTAGTTATTCTAGCAGTAGCATGATTAGGTGCTATGAACACTAATGATCCAAAAAGCTCAGTTTTAGCTTACGTGAGAATTGTATCCAATGTTTTCATGCCTGTTAACTTTGCAGACAGCAGGTTTCGTAGAGGAGCCAGAAATCCAGGCAACTACATGAAAAGTTACTGCAAACGCACGTAGTGTCTGACTAGAGCTGCGGTCCGTGGTCGAAAGTTAGACAAGGTGAGACCGTAAAAGGCCAGTAATTGTACACAAGAGATGGCTGTGATTGCTTTGAATGTGGAGCCATTGTCAGGAGCACAGAGGGAAAAGCGTAGCCTATTTGAGTGTTCTTATCTCAAAGTTGTGGCCAAGTGAAGTCAGGAAACGATTGCGGGGTGCTGTTGTTGTCTGTGCATTTTCACCTCTGGGATTTGTAGAAACTTGGGATTTTGTGCTGCCTTTGGCATAGCTTTGCTACCCTTTGCCAAGTTTCATTAATCAGGAGCCAGGGGTTGCTGAAGGGTATGGTGTCTGCCCAATGGGAATTCAGGGACCAAAAGGAGAGGTTTCAATAACATTTTCTTTAAAGGCACTTCAAGTTTTTTTCATTTTTGGCTCCTGAAACATAACTGCCATCCTTCAACTATTATCAATGGCATTAGAGCTTCACGTAGTAACAGCACACTGGGATCCATGAGAGAGTGTCAGACTGGCTTGCTGCTACATGAAAAATGTCAAATCTTGCCACATCTCAGCTCTTGATTTTTGTCTGGTTTTTAGCACCCTGGAATTAGATCTTATCAAAGGGAAAAATGTCTCAAATTAGAGCTTGCTTTAAACAGATGCTTTACAGCCTCAAATAAGTACAATTTGTACACATAACTGAGAGAGAAATTTAAATGTTGAAGGCAGATACATTCACCAAATTGCTGGGATCCAGCTAAGCAGATGAATTTTTACTCCAGCTTCCCACCACCCCTTGAGCAGATCTTTCCCTTTCGAGGTATTCCTCTCAGTTTACTCTTATCCCCGAGACTCCGGTCTGTCTTCCGTGCTGAACAGCACTGCCGTCACCTTGTCTCTGTGTCTCCTAGGCATCGCTGTTCCCGGTTGGGTGACCATGTTGTACTCTGTACGTCACTCTGTGTGTACAAAAAGCCTTAATTATGGCACGTTAAATGAAACAGTTTGTAGAGCGTGGGCTAAACTCTAGGATATTTTTAGTCTTTGTTGGCCTTGTCACGGCCCTCGCTGTATTTCTCTGGGAAACAGTTGCTGAGTAGCATTGTCCCACATAACTGCGGGCTCTTGGAAAGCCGGAGTTTCCTGCCAGGCTTGAGACTTCTGGGACGGCTGTTTTCCCACTGGGAGTGTGCCCGTTTTAGCATAGAAGACCTCATGCCTTATTAATTTTGATGAGCGTTTGGGGTGGAAAGGCAGTCTTGGGACTAGATGTGAAGCGGTGTATTTGGGGAGGGGGAGGTGAAACCCAAAGGCGGTGAGTTGAGACCGCGGCTGGGTGATGTGTGGCGAACGTCTGTATCCGCTGGCTCCTTCTGCAGAGCAAAGGGAGACGCGCTGCGTCGTTGCTGTCGGGGGCTCCTGACGCACAGATGAAAAGGGACAGAAATGGATTACTGCCACTGGCAAATGAAGATACGATGGACGGGTGGAGGACAGAGAGCCAAGTGAATGCCTCCATGGAGAAGCGGTCAGCTTAGGCCCGCAGTGGCTGGCTGCTGGCTGGGCTGTCAGCACGGCAGAGGGGCAGCATGCAGCTCGGCACACGTCCGACTGCTAGTGAGGGTACATGGGGAGAAAGTAACAGTCCTTGCTGGGGGTGTGGGAGAGAGTTTATGATGTGGGGATGTCAGGAGGTTTGGAAGAGGGATGTTGGAAGGCCAGGATGGGATTACAGGGGACGTAAGAGAACTGGGCTGACAGGGGTGGCTGCACGGGGAGGGACACCCGACCTGGATCCGATGGCAGCAATAGCATTACCGCTTCCAAAACAGCTTGCTTGAAGTGCTGGGGTCCAAAATGAGGTCTAATGAACCTGTGGCCAGAGATGTGGCCCCAGCTGTATGCCCTGCCCTGTCTCCTGGGGCCCCTGTTTCACAGCAGAATAGGCAGAGGGGCAGATAAGTCTGTGCTGCCTCCAGCTCCTGTGCAAAAGCAGTCTTTTAGCTCGAGGAAGATGGGCATGAGCTGAGCTCTCTGGCTATAAGCTGTTGTGTTTAAGTGCAGACACATGTTTTACTCTGCCCATTGCTTCAAGCTGTGGTAACCTCTGGCAAATGGTTAAGGCAGACATCGGGGGATGGGGATGCCTGAAACTGCTGTAACACGATTAGCTAGGGCTCATCTGGTTTTTGAACCTGTAGTATTCACCTTTGCAATCTCCTCTTTCTTACCCTGAGCACTAAAAGCTCTTTTGTATGTGTGTGTGTGTAATGAGAATTTTATGTAACAACATGGCTTCAGGAACTGCAGCTTCATAAAGAAGAGAAAGTTATGTGAGAGACTGTATAAAATCACCATGTTCTATTCTATTGCATAAAAATTAAATAATACCATACTTCAGAGACAGAGACAAATGCTTTTATTAGCTGAGTAAATACACATGGGATTGAAGTTTTACATGCAACAGCACAGAAGGTGAGTTAGCAGGGCTGGAAGCAGAACTGATTTCTTCCATGTCTTCACACAGAGAGGGGAAAAAGAGAGCGGCTGAAGATTCTGAGCATGGAATTCTTCCTCTGCTGGGCAAAGTATCACGTTAAGAACTACAGTAATTTGTTTTCTGCAGTCATTATAATTGCTTAGAAAAAGAAGACCTTTATATATTTTAGTTTAAAACTAATTGTTCACTTTTAAAACTGCTAAGAATCTGAGGAGTGAATTTAAGAATGAGTTTTTCGAAGAAAACACTGCTGGTCCCAAACTGAACCAAGCCTCAGATTAATCACAGTCTTCTGTGCAATAGAAGGCATTTGAGAATCCATCAAGTTCATGGGAAAGTGATCTTAGAAGAGCAACAAATAAATACTGTGACCTTTTGACTCTGCTAGCCCTGGAGCTGTGGTAAGTTTGCAGTCAGGCACTTGGTTCCAGACAGGAATTTTCATTGCAGCAGTGAAGTAAATCACCATGAGGAGGAGGCCTCACTGGCCCTGTCTGCATGGAGATATTTTCAGAGCTCTAATTCCCTGCGGGTGCCCCCTCCACCAGTGACAGTGTAAATGGGATCCAAATGATAGATCTGCTCAGGAAGCCTGAAATACCAGCATCTTAAACCATGTTACTTGATGCAGTACCAGAAATGCCAGCTTTGTCACAGTCGTGGTCTGCAGTGGTGATTCTGGCTGAATCCTAACAGTATGGGATGGATTTGTCCCCAAGGCAGGTTTCGTGAGGGGATGGAGGGTGCTGTGGTGCTCTACAATAGCACCACCTTGACGTGGCACATGTAGGACGTGTGAGGTTCACCATTCCTATCTATCCACATCTCTTCAGCAGTTCAAACAAGCTGAATTAATGATGGGCAGTAAAATAGCTTTTGGAAAAATCATTGTTTTTCATGATAATTAATTTAACGACCCTTAGAAACAAACGCTTTCAAAACCTTATGTTAGGGGAGGGGAGCTTCTCTGCAATTAAATTGGCTGATTTTGGTTTTTTGGCTTTACTTTCTGTACTCTAGGCAGAGAGGTTTCTACCCTGGTTTGGACTCTTATGTCTCATGCTTTAATTACAGTTAAGCTGCAGACATTGACCCAAGTGTCACATTGCCAGACTGGTTTTCAGACCTTGTGAGATCAGACCTGGAGAGATTTGATTTGTCTTTTAGAGCCTGAAAACTGCAAAAGTGACTAGGGGGTCTTTTTGTTTTGACTTCTACATTTTATGAGGATGGAGGCTAATCTTTTATTGTTCAGATTTTCAGTCTTCTCTCTCCATCTTTAGTTCCAAATGAATACTGGAAGAAGTTAAGCCTGGTTTCCTGCAGATTTGTGTCTTGTGGTTGGTTGTGAACCCTGATGAATGTAGTTAGCTCTCATATATAAGACTATTTCCTATGTGGTTTAGTTTAATAAGGCAGAAGTTCACATTTCAGCCTTTCATGGAGCTGCTAGATGTATGTCCTCTACAGAGCTTGTGTTCATGAAGTTTGTAAGAACTTATTTCCTCCGGAAACCTCCACTTTTCTCTGGTCTGGATTGAAACTAGTCCATGAGTTCCCAAGTTATTAGGAAGAAGATACAGTCAGGCTGCACTCTGGGTCTCATTTCCTTAGGAACCAGGAACAGCACTGATTTCTGTGTAACTATAGGAACCAGCGCTTTAAAGAAATGACGGGCCAGTGCAAGGCTTGGGATAAAATGGAGAGCTGAAAATGATGGTTTCTCCTGCTCGGTCACCATGCACAAAGGAATGAAAGGCCTGATTACCACTGAGACTGCTTGGGGAGACAATACAACCAGGCTGGATGTTGTTTTGTTCTGCTTGATTGCCACCTCCTCCGTGAGAGCTCAGCGTGGCGTGTCCAGGGCGTCACGTGAGGCGAGTAAGAGGAGTCTGTGCTCTGCGCAGTCATCATCAGGTTGTCCATGGAGAATACGGCTAATACAGCTCTTCTCAGCATTGTTGCTCCTGCTTCTGCACCAGCAGGCTCCTTGCAGTTTCTCACTGACACAACTATATGGGCAGGAGCCTATAGGGGATGCCCTGCCTTTGTCTGAGCTCTGTGTGGGCTCTGTCCCTAACCTCAGTAAAAGACTAGGCATGTCAAACAGGCTGAGATCCATTAAAATGAGTCCTTTCCCTCTAATGCTGGCAAAATCCATGCTGCTAAAAGGAGAGTCTTGCCATCACTTTGCCTAAAAGGCTGTTACGGAGCAGTGCATGGGACTCGGCTGTGGAGCAGTAGAAACCTCTGGAAGAAAACGCTGTTAGCTGTAGAAACCTCCTCCCCTTCCTCAACATATGTGCTCGGTATGAACCTGTGAAATGCCCAGCAAAAGACAGCTATAAACTCACTTCTCTGCAATACTTTCTTTCTCTCTTTTTATCCTCTCCTATCTGCTCTTTTCTTGTGTTTCTGTCCCTTTGGTGATGATAAAGATCCCCCATATTCATTCTGTGGATTCCCCTCCTCAGGCAGCCAGTGAAAAATACAAATGGCATTTGATGTAAATCAGAGTAAGATTCTGCTGGGGTTTCCCCCCCCCCATTTTCGTGCTCTAGGCATTAGTATAATGAAGGAGAAGGCAATGATTCTCACTGAATTTACGTTTCTTAAGGCAGATGCCTTTGGCATGTGTGGGCCAGGAAAAGACTGGTCAGTGTGGCAACGCGTGAATGACTAAGTCTGGACTGAGGGCTGATCTTTCATTTAAAGACAGGAATGTGCCCCTGCCTTCCTTCCACAGATCGCCCTCACCTGCTGTACCCTCCCTTGTCGCCTCTTTGCGAGCAGTGATTCACGGGCTCACCAAGAACATAGCAGCTGCAGAGCGTCCCTGTTCCAGAAATGGTGATGACAACTGTGATGCTGCTGCACCACCAGCTGAGAGACGCTCCCCTAACTGCCCAGAGCAATCACTCAAGGAAAGGAGAGATCTTCTGGCTGAGAGCTCTGCCAGGGACTTTTTTGTACTATACACATAAGAGCCGAACTGGAAGAGCTAGGTTGGCCTGACCTGTCCCTGTGTCAGGGGGAGTAGAGTCTACTCCCCCACTGTGCCCTACGCAGCATTTCCTCCTTCTCTGACTCATTTCACCATGACAGAGCAAGGGGAAGGAAAAAGCTTGGTTCTGCCCCTTGTTTTCCCTGTAGGGTGGCTGCACACAGCCTGATGTTTGATGTTTCTTGCAGTGAAGTGGATACAGCTTTTCTCCGGCAGGACTGAAGGAACTGGAACTGCTTGTGCCACAATTTGTTCCCTGGGTCCTGCTCGCTGGGAGAGCTGGTGCCAGCCTTTACTCAGAGCAGATGATGTCTTACAATCAAGATGTGATTGCACTGTTAGGGTTTTTTTCTAAGTCAAAAAGGGCTCTCCAATACTGTAAAATGTTTAATCCGTGATCATACTGTGCCGGGTGTGTGGTAGTTCTTCTGCCCCCCCTGTAAATCATCCTTTCGATACACAAAGGTTCACCGATTCATATATTGCCATTTTTTCTCTCTTTTAAAAACTCCTTAAATTTCCATCACTGGTAAAACATCTAACTGCCTTAAGACTGCGCCATGGGTTTGAGTCTGATTTGTTGAGGCTTTGAGGCCAGACAACTTTATTAATGACAGTGGGTTCCTTTTGAGATAAATCCTCCTTTACAGAGAACATCTTTCCTAAAGAGTTTCACAGCTGATTATGGACACAAATAACTCATCAGAAAAAGTTAGTGATACTGGGAGCTTGGCAAGCCCTGAGTTATTATCCAGTTAATGCTGCGGCACTGTGCATTTCCAGCTGTGCTGCAGTGGCACGCAGACCTCAGCAGCTGTTGCAGAGCTCATCAAATAGCTGTTGAGCATCATCCCTGATTTGTCATAAACCTAAAGGTTCCTCTGGGGAAAGAATGTTATCGCCTGCCACAGCCCAGCTACACTACAGCGATGCTCTGGCACTGTGGTTATCATAGGGATGCTGCTTGTTTGAATTCCTCCCCTCTCCCCTTTGCCTTTATTATTTTTCCTTTTTTTGGGGAGAGTTGTGCTCAGATTATTCATAGCCTTATGCTTCTAACTGACTTGTCTGCAAATGCAGCTTGGTGTACACTTTAGGGCTACCGGGCTTCATTTCTTGCTAACCCGCTGAGTTTACATTAAAAAAACCCCACAAACTTAGATGCCTAACACTACCAAGAGGCCCAGAAGAGAGTTTTTTGGTGAAGTGCTCAGTTAGGTTGTCTCTGTAGAGAGGAATGGAGTTTCAGTTGTAAGTTGTGGGGTAGACAAAAGCTATGCTTTATGTAGGTTTTTAGTGTTTGCACCTATTCTGAGTAGGAACAAACCCAGAAAACTTCAAAATTGGAAAGGAGATTCTGAGGGGGAAGAAAGCTTTGTTTGGGATTGACAGAAAAGCTTTGTTTTAAGAAATATTTGTCTTCAGATGCGTAATGCAGAACATGGTGAAGCAAAACCTTATTTCAGAATATCTTATGCTTCTCAAACTTTTCCATGTCTAATTTTCCCATTTTCAGAAGTTTTCCAGTTTTGTTCCTTTTTTTCCTTTCAGACACAATTTCAGCAGAATAATATTATTTCCCAAATTGTTTTGGCTCAAGGAAAAAAAGCTTCCAGAGATTTTCTGACTGCTTCAGTCTTGCTGCTGCTGAAAACCCTATTTCAGTATTCATGTGCTTCCTAGAGACTTGAAAAATCCAGCCCGTGGTCTGGTGCAGCAGGTGTTTTGCAAATGCAAGAGATGACAGTTAAGTTTCTGATCCTGGTGGCCAAGTCAGTTAAACCCTCTGTGCTTCACACATGTCTTGACATTAAGTGAACAACAATAAAGTGGTCTTTCTTTTGGGGTTCTATGATTGCCTAAGCAGGGTCTGAGTTATTGCGGTCCCTAATTTCAGAGTCCGGCTTTTTCACTCAGCCAACACCCCTGCAGGCTTTTAGTCTGGAAACACCTTGTTCCAGTCACTGCTAAGTGGCCCTTCTGTTTGTATGGAAACATTATCAGAAGAGACATGGAAGTCACTCCCGGCCAAATCCCTGTCTGGCTGTCTCTGAGAAACACCTTGACAACAGTATTTTTCCTTCCCCAAATTGCACTGGAAGCCCAAGAGATTTGCAATGATCAGTTCCAGGGACACCCAAGTACTTGTGACAGGTGAAAGTATTTGCGTTTTCACAAAGAATTGCTCCTTGCGTGACTGTGCTGCTTAAAAACTTGCCAAGCCACCATGACTGGGCTGTGAACGTCCCAGTGATCGTGCTCTATAAATATCCTGGATGGATAGAGACAGTGCAAAAAGCAAACAGAGCACTTAGGAGGTAAAGACTTTTCTGCTGGACCTGCTGGGTTTGTGCGGGTTGTCATTGTGACTGGTTGTCACAGACAGGCTGCACAACACGTTTTCAGCTGCTTGCGATAAACATGGACAGAGGTGGAGGCTTTGTGTTGGCTCGAAACAGGGAGATGCTTTCGGGCCAGAAATGCTCTTTCTGCTGCCAGCCCCCAGAAGGCTTTTCTGGCCTGGAGGCTCATGTGCAACAGCTTATATATTAGTCCAATAAAAGATACACACGATCTACCTTGTCTCACTATCAGTGCATCACCTAAAATGTTGCTGCAGCTAATGGTGGCTCATATTTGATTTGTATCCACCGTATTTTAAGGCTGCAAAACCATCCAGCCAGAATAGATGTCTGTCTCAGTGCTGTCCTCTGCCTGTTATTATATATGTTTGTATTAATGACGAGCTATCCTGTAGCATTAGTCCATTTAAATATTGAAAACAAATGTTCTCTTATTTCTCTGCCTTGGGGCTAGGAGTGATTATTTCAGCCTCTTCAGTGTATATGAATCTGCATCTGTTAGAGGTCTCTGTTCTGCAGTGAGCCCACCGTATGAACTCAGCTTGCAATTTCATCTGAGAAATGCTAAAATTGGCACCTAGTTCGCAAGTACCTCTACTGATAATGTATCCAATGGTCTAAACACCACATTGCTTTGGAATTGCCATATTTTAGACTTTGCCACTTGGGTCAACGTCCTTGTGTCTCTTTGTTGTTTACATCTTGATGTTTCAGTGTCACCAGGATACATTATTATGACCTGGGATGCAAACAGCCCATTGCTGGTGGGTTTTTTTTTAGTAACTTGGCAACGTTATCTAAAGCAAAGCAGACTCTGGAAATTGGGACATACAATTCACAGGGACAATAAAAAGTATTTGTGGTACAGAGTATTTCTTGCACATTTGAAATCTCGGCTATATCAATCTTAATCAGAAAAGGAGTGTCTGAAGCAAAAAGTAATTTTTTTGCTGTTTAACGTGTCTGCTAAAATTAGCATTTGCAAAAAATACACTTAGAAATGGCACAAGAGTTTCACACAATAACCTTAACAATGTTTATAGTGCTGTTTATAAATATGTGTTTAGGGAGATACAAAATTGTAGATCATTGACCTGAGAAGCCATAATATCATTTTCAGAGCGATTTAGGCATGTTGGCTGAATGAATGCTTAGAATTGGTGCAGCACATGTAGTAAAAATTTGCATGAAAACCATATCGATTTCAGGTGCAGAGGAGGCATTTCGATGCAGAATAGATGGGCTGTTGGATTTACCTGTATTCTAAGCTGGGAGCGGGCAGAATTTTCCCAAGGGACCTTTTGTCATCCTAATGTGAGGCAGCGTGAGGCAGTGGGAGGCATTGCATACGGGATATAACGAAAGCCCGTGAGCTGCAGCTCCTGGATTCAGCTCCTGGGTCTGTCCCGTACACCCCAACGAGGCAGTGTGTGATGGACTCCATCAAATGCCCTCATTTCTCATCCTTGACACGAGAGAAAGTTGCTCTGATGACTACAAGCAGAGAGGTAGAAGTAGGTGCTACTCTTCATGCTGCTCTTGACATGAGTCTAGTGATGAGTCCCCAGCACTTCTTGGCTGCTGCACGCTCATTTCAGCATATGGGGGCTGCAGAGTTGGGACACCATCAGCAGCAGAAGGCTTAGCCCCTCTGACCCAGGGGGCTGAGGGACAACCTCCATGCCTAGTGAGTGGGCAGCGGAGACGGCAGGAGGAAAGCAAGAAAGCTTGGAACACATTGCTAGGAGTTGCAGAAAAATAGCAGGAATTTTGCAAAACTGATACTCAATGTGGTGATGTACCAGGTATGATGAAGTGCCTCAATGTATGCAGATCATTTTGAACATTTTGTTTCTTCAAGCCAATGTCAAGATCTTTTTGTATCCTGCAATCTGGAGCTCATTAAGAGCATGACGCATGGAAAACTGTGTTTGCCTCTTAATAATGTAATACTGGGGAAAACAAGCTCTTAACCCCATTTTCTGTTGGACACCTTCCGCGTTCCAAATTCAATCAGTTTTCCATGTGTGCACTTGAACATTTGTACGTATGTCTCGCTGTGTCTGAGCATGGACTTGAAAGTCACACTCTGCGCAAAATCTCCCCTAGTCACCAATCCTTGGCTGAAGGCAGAAGAACGAAATATATGAAGTGCAGCGCTCCATCCACCTGTCACGGCCTCAGAGATGGAAGTGCCCCCTCACCGCCAGTGTTGCAAACAGGTATTTCTCCAGAGGGAGATAGTGAAGGATGCAGTGCATTCAGGAGTTTGTTGTTGTCTGCTTTAGAGTGAGGAGAGAATCAATAATTTGTTAGGCTGTGAGCTGACGGCTTGTCTGAGTGCCAGCTCCGGTGCCCTCCAGGGTAAGCTGCCAAAGTGACTGAGGGAGCAAAGAGGGATGTAAATTCCACAAGTCATTTTCCTGAAGCTCTGATACGGGAAACCTTCAGAAGCCTCTTGGTAAGGGCAAAATCCTTCCAGGCTTAATTCTTGTTTGAGCAAAATTCCTTCTGAGGTCAGTAGACCTAATCCCGAAGTTTTATCACTTGTTTACCTCGATGGATTTGAGTGTGTGTGTGTGTGGAACAGAGGGAGGGAGGGTCTCAGGACAGAGTGTGCTGGAAATGCTTTCCTGGAGGCTGGAAGAAGCCTGCCAGGCTTAGGCTCTCCAGAGATGGGCACACATGTGAAAAGAAGATTTGCTTCAGTAAAAACCAACTTTGCTTCCTGCTTTCTTGGCAGTGGTAGAAAGAGCAGGTGAGGATTCCTGCTTTCTATGGAGGCTCTTTGGTGCCTGGTGGGGGCCCAGCCCCGTCTCTCGGGGACAGTACAGCTCATGTTCTCATGTATGTTCTTCAGAGGTGGTTTGCATCTGAGTCCTTACTTCTTTCACATCTTGCAGGGAAAGAAAGCCCTCCCAAGCTGGCAACCTCCTCTTACCGTTTTAATTGCAACACAGTCCATCAAAGTGATAAGTAGTGTCAAATATTGGAGCAGATGAGAGCTGGGACATTGTTTTCTGTTACCCTGAAGCTGGGAAACAAGCTCTGGGTTTGCCATGTGGCTCTGGGGAAAGAACCTTGCAGGGGGCTTTGGAGCAAGTCCTGGCTCTGCCTGACCCAGGTACTGTCGTAGCAAAACCCCGTAAAAGGCCTCTCATCCCTGCTTTGCAAATTACAGCATGCCAGCAGTGCCCTCAGCAGAGGTTTCCCCTGCCCATCTTTTTTTTCCCCCTCTTTCTCCCTGCAAGTTGAAATGTATCTTCTTTATGATGGACTTTGCCTTTATTAGCCAAAGATCACACCTCTTTATTAACCTTCCAATAAGGCTGCGTCAGCTGAGTGAAACGCCATTCAGCAGGGCATGTGGCATCATAAAAGTCACTGCTGGTGTCACACAGCTGTGTACAGGGCAGGAAATGGAGCTCCTGCTTGTTGCTTTTTGTTTGGTTGGAGGCTTTTTCTTTTTAGTAAAGAGATGGGAATGATTCTTCTCTTCTGCTTTCTGGTGAGTGACTTACAAACCTCCTGTGTAAAACTGGCTCTAGAAAATATAATCAGAAAAATACATAGGCTGTTGCATCGCTTTGATGAATCCCAGGTCATGATACAGGGGAGATTCTGTGGAAAAGTTTCATTAAAAGTAAAGGAGGAACACTAAAAGCTCTGCTGCTGATCCAGGGAAAGTAAAACTTCGTCAAGCCAAATAACCCTGGGCCATCTTGTTCTTTATTCCCTGCTGTTTATCTCAAGCACATTTCTTACATTCAATAGATTTCTACTTCTGGCAGTTTATATCTCCATGAGTTTAAGAGCTTTTGACTAATTAAGAGCAGAGCGATTTTCACCATGCTGCCACGGCCCCACTGAAAGAAGAATTTCCTAGTGTTTTGCTCTCTGGGGGCATGTGAGGCCAAAATTATAAATAAATAAATGTCTGTGTACGTATACATACATATATTTAGATGTTCAGATTATATCTATACTCATATACATATTTGTTTTAAAAAACTTTGAAATTAGCACCTTCAGAGGGCAGAATATGTGTACTGTAAGAATATGTCTTCTAGGTGGGTCTCCTGTTTTGTTATAAGCTTTTTGCAAATTAGTTGTGGAAGGAATTTAAGAGGTTTGATCCTACGGGTGAAGAAGCCTGTGTTCGCGTGAGTGCATGTGCACGCACGCAGAAAGCAACTGTGAGGGCTGCCTGTGCTTAAACCGATCAGACAAGTTTTATTACTTCTGTCCATCAATGCTGTTTTGAAATATGGCAGGATACTCCTATTAAGGTAGCTCAGAGATGTCTTTCTAAAATGGCTTTTGGACCCTGGTTCCCACACTCATTTACTTCCTTGATTCACTTCAAAATCTGCTCTCCTCAGCATTTGCTGCATTTGTTCACACAGATGCAATGAGAAATGGATTGTTAGCAAGCAGTTTTCTGTAACAAAAGGTGGGTTTTGGTCCAGGTCTAGAGAAGGACATACAGGAAAAGATCACAGCCGAGGAAATGACTGTGTCAAATTGCATGTGAAAAGTAAGAAGGTAGTACACGTGTGAAAAAATACAACTGAGTTAAAAAAATATACAAATGATGGGAAAGGTAATTCAATTGAAACTCACTACTGCATTAACCTTAAGGATGTTGGACAGTGCCTGCCTCCACAATAAATCCCATACACCAAAGTTCAAGATTCAGCTGCAGGAAAACATGCGAGTTCTTAACTTCGTCCCTGTTTGGCAGCGTGATCCAGTGCCTCTTGCATCACTGTGAGCCTGGCCGCCAACTCTTACGAGGCTTGGGGCAGTGCTGCGAGCCCACGGATTTTTAATGGCAGGTCACTCTGTGTAGAGATGTTTGTGGTGCCACAAGGGGAGAGTCTGGCCTGAACCAGAGCCTTTCAGCGAAATGAAAGCAGGAAGGGAAAGAAGGATTTGTGGATGGAAGTTAACAAAACATCTCACATTTTAATCTAATGTGTTTGAGAAGAATAAAATCACTTATAAGGCCTGAAGGTTGAAAACCATCTTTGTCAGGATAAGGGAGTTTACAAATGTGTTATTATGGTGTTGGTAAGATCACACCTGTAGTATCATGCACCAAGATCATGCTCTTGACTTCAGAAACCAGTCTCCGAAGGAAGACCACAACGTTAAAGGACATACAAGAATGGGAATGAATTTAGCCAATTTCATCTGAAGAAATGTTTAATGGCAGAATGATCATCTTAGGGGTCATTTAACACCGGGAAAAGGAAATGACACATAACGCAAGTAGTAACACAAAGAACAATGAATTCAATTTAATAAAGGGCAAATTCAAACTGGAAATGAGGCTAAACTTTTAGATGGTTAAGGGCAGGCAGAAAGGGAAATCGTTTGCTTAATGAGGCCGTTATGATAAACTAGGTAGAAATGTTGTGGTTTCTGAATCCAGCAAGTGTGGAGTTGAGTCTTTCCTGCCTGATACAGTGGGTTCAACCGGGGAGCCCAGGGGTGTTTTGTCAGCCTTGGCTGTCATGACCATTAGTTGCATTAATAATCCGTATTTGAATACAGGCACTACAGTAGCATTGGTACATGTTCAGAATTCTTCTTTCATCTCTCACAATGAAGAAAGAAAGTAGTTTTTTTGTGGCTTCACAGTATGAAACAAAAAGTGAAGTGTGCTGTGGTTGTACAGGCTGAGATTTATAGACCCCATGGAGATTTACAGCCTCATGGCGTTGGTGGCTGGGCAGCACCGTGTTGTAGAAAGGCTGGTGGGGACTTTTCCTAGGGTTGTGTGGGGCTTAGGTACTTAGCTCTTCACTGTGTTATGGAGACAGCGGGACACCCCAGAGGTGTCTGTTCAAAATCCTACTCTTGTATTCCACTTCCACTGTTTCCTTGAAGGCAACCTGACCTGATGGCTGTTAGTAATGCGACGGTTGGTCTTAATTAACCACCTACAGGTCTCGCTGCTCCAAATGGGCTCTTAGTCTCCTGCCTGCTACAGCACTTTTTAGGAGCATGTCTGAAAACAGCCTCGCATCTGTGTTGCCAAGAAGGCTTTATGAAAAAAAGGCTACAAACGCATACTGCCAGAACATCTGAGTAAAAGTGGACCAAATGTATTTCCAATGTAAACTTACTGGAAATCATGAACAATGCAAGAACTATAGTGATATTTAAGTCAGTGATTCTAATATGATGAAGACAAGTGATTAATAAAAATGTTTATCTCTTTGTGGCACAGATACACAGTTGATATTTCTTGTTGTATTTTAAATATATTGATGGGCACAAAGTATGTAATTCATGAGGTCTCACAGAGATCCCAGTTAACAGCTAACGATCACCAACTGGTGGGTTTTGCACTGTCTGGAAATGAAATGAAATGATAGCATTTGGTGCATGGAAATGGCTCATATTGTCCAACACAGCTGATGATTACCATGTTTAAGAAACAGAATTCTCATAAGGATTTGAGCTGCTCAAAAATTAATGCAATTTTTTCAAGACCTTGATAATGATCGGGAAGAGAATGTAAGACTGTGATCTCATGTCATTTGGAAAGTTAATGGAATAATCTGATGGGCAGAGCTTGCTAGGGATCTAACTGCACACTGAAAAAGAAAAAAAAATCTTAAGGCATTGGTCTCTGCCAGCAGCAAGGGGAGTGGAGAAGATGGTAGATTTTATTCCATAACTTATTTGAGATGAAAATGGGTGGTGTCGCAAAGAGAAATAAAGCAGTGTTGCTTTTTGCGAGGAAAATAGGTCAGCCTAAATACTGGCATCGGTTGTTACATGCTACTATAGATGTGTGTGTTGGCGAGCTGGTTGGAAAATCAATTTATTTCTGTGAAAACATTGCTTTTATAGAAATCTTTCTTTAAGCTTTGAGATTTGCATTGGAAAAATTGAAAATTATCTGTTTCCAGCTACGAGAAATTTTCAGATTGAAAACTGGTTCCTGAGCAAGATTTTTTCCCCAGTGCAAACACATAAATACTTGCAGGAGTAGCCGTCTTCGCTGGTGTGGACGTTGTTTCCTCTACAGCAGAAATGAATCCATTTTCACAATCTATTCTGTTTTGTTTCTTGGTTCTGTACATCCCTTACTGGATATACCGTCCACCTTAGCTGCTGCCTCCTTATTCCAGCTGTGAGTTTCTATACCTTGGTTTCCAAGTTTCTGTTCCAGTCATAAGTTTGGAAGGTGCTCAGGGGGCTTGTCATCCCAGATGCTCTCAGATCTCTACTCTTTGCAGATGAGTTGAAAATTAGTAATAAAGTGTATGTGATGTTCAGTGAAAGCAATGGCAGCAGTTGCACTGGCAGTAAATGTCAAAGAAAGAAGCTGTAAAGGCTGGTGAAAGTAGATGCAAATTATCAAGAGTAAGTGCAAGCCATTTTTCTGAAATAACTCAATCTTTTTGGCTGGGGTCAGAGAATGACAATCATGGATTTAATCCATCCCTCCTATGAGTCACTGAAGTTGTTGAATAATAACCCATAAAATTTATACTAGTAGAGTTGTTCCAGGACCCTAGGAAAGGTAAAGCTCCCTGCATGTTTCGTAGGAATATTTTTTGGACCCGTATAGCACATTACCAGTGTTCATCAGCTAATGCGCAGCACTTACTGGACTCGGCTGTGTAACTGGGGAAGGTGAGTTGTCAGCAGGATGTCAGAGGAAATGATCTGTTGGTTCCCTCTTTCCTTCAGTCCTCTGAATCGTGGTCCTAGGTGCCCCTATTAATGCCCACAAATGTGTGTATTTGCACAGAGCAAAGGAAGTATGGAGCTGCAGAAAGCTGTGTGATTAGCACTAAAACATGCCTTCATGCAGACAGCCCTCAGTGTTGTTAAAATGTGAAAGCACGGTTGTTTCAGAGTTTGTTGGGATATTTTATATAGCTTAGGCAGGCTGGTGTCATGTGTTATTAGAAAGCAGATTTAATTGGGAATGTGCTAGTAGTTGCAGGTCACTTTTTAAGATACAGATATATACATCTCTGAATAGCCAGCAACTGTGTCGCTTAGACTTTCAGCTGAGAAGGGAAAGACAAATGTTAGGAGGTCTGGTTAAATTAGGCAGCTGGGAGATTTAAACTCCAGTCTTTTATGCTGTGGCATTGGGTTGTTCCTTGGGGTGCAGATGCCAGGTGGTCTTTCCCTAGAGAAGGTCTCCTTTTTATCCCCGTGTAAAGTAGGAGAAGCTTTGTCAGATGAGAAAACTCTGTCCTATGTTGTTAAACTAAGGACTTACTTCCAGTATCTTCCCTCCTTTTAGTAGGTGTCAGTGACCTTGTTTTGGTTAGATTCCATAGACTAGTTCCTGTCTCTGCTCTGGGTCTGTAGCTGAACAGAGTAGTTCATCACCAAGGAGAAACAAGTCTTTCTTTATAACTGTTTCTCTTCATTTTATCTCGGCTTGTCAGTGTCTGGCAGATTCTCCATCTTTTACGCCATTCCTCTTCAGCTCACGAACAGAGCCGTCATTAGCTCTGCATATTGGGCAGGCTCAGGAATTTTCATTACTTCTCTGCAGTTTTGTTCACCCTTTCTTGGGTTTTCTTTGAACTTTGTTTCCTGTATAGGTGAAAAAGGCTGGGTTCTGCTCTGAATCTGGTTTTCATTTTGTGTGTTCTTAACACTTGTAATTACTACTGGACTGGACTGACCTGAAGCGGTGCTGTAACTGTGCCTAACATTTCTGTTTGGAAAAGCATTTGTGATGTTGGCATGTGTATCTCATTTTGTAAAGTTTACTTGTACTGTTTAGAACAATCTGAGGAGATTTATAATTGCTTGTTTTGTAATACAGCCACAAAGAATTAAGTAAAGGCGTTGTACGTAATCTTTCTTTTCCTCTAGCCAAAGAAACGCTGTCATGTTTTCATATATCTGCTTATTTAGGGTCAGCGTTTGGCTTCTCTCTGTGCTTGATAGGCATATGTAAGTGCTGCATCAGAGTAGTTCGCAAAGGAATTTGGCACATTGATTTTTAAATGCAGTGCCAAACATGTGGAGAGAACAGCATAGCTTGGTTAGAATGGAGCCCATGCAGCGATGGGAGCTATATTTTCAGCAAAAATTACTACGAGAAGAGACGACGACTTAGGAAACCAATTGCAATTAAAATTGTAACTGAGTTGATACTGGAGATGGATAACTTCTAGCTTTAGGTATTTGCTAGCTAGGCAGAAACTCAGAAAGTGTTTTCTAAGAGCGGAGATATGGAGGAAAGATGGCTTTATGTTTAAGACTCTACACTGGGACTCAGAAAATTGACTTCAGTTCCTTTCCTGGCTGCCTCACAGGACGCCTCTGTAGCCTTGGGGATGATTACAAACTTTTTACCATATGTTTATGCTACATCTAGTGATCTGGAGCCCTCATTTTAGTTGGGCTTCATGAAATTCTAGCCTACCAAATAATATTTACTCATTAGTCTCTACCAGAAAGTAAACAAGTGGTCTTTAGAAAAATTAAACCAAGTCACATTTACACTGAATAGGGATTCTGTGTCCTGCTCAGTGATGGATGAAAAGTAGGGCCTTCGGAGATGATGACTATATCAGACTCATCACTCAGACCAGGCAGGAGATCATTTAAGTTGTTTCAAAAAATGTTTTGAGGAGGGAGAAGGGAGAAGCGCAGGTGATGTTGACCATGAAAGCTGTGAGCTGTTTTCCCAAGATCTTAGTCTCATAACTCAGGAACAAGGAAGCAATGGCAGACAGAAGCAGAGCGAGCCTTCCTCAAAGATGACTTTATAATGTCATTATTGTGTCGGTCAAATGCAGGCACACTTCTTTTTAATGAAAGAAAAAAATACCTTTTTTTTTTCTAGATAAAGCATCCACAAACAAGCTTATGAGAAAAATAGAAGGAAGAAGGCCAAAGAGGCATGCCAGAGAAGGAAGTTTGCAGAGTCCAAGGGGTTCAGAGAAGACTGCAGTGGGACTGCCTCTGAGAGGGAGCCTTTACATCGCTAATTCTTGACGGTTTACCTTCTGGGACTCCAACCTTGGACTGCTGCCGGGACATTTGTCTTGGACTTAGCCTCTGGGCTGGTGAGTTAGTGATGGAATGACACACGTCTCTCTTGTGCTGAAACATGATGTTTTCAGATTGCTCAGTGTGAGGGGTTTTGGTCTCTGATCATTCTGTTTCTCCTGCTGCAGTGATGAGAGGATATGTCAAGTTGTTGAAGCACAAATCTGGGAGCTGGAAGACTTGGCCTCTGTTTCTGAGGCTGCCACAGCCTACTTGTGATTTTGGACAAGGCAAAGAATGACAGACGTTAGATGTGGGGTTTTCCAAATGGCTCAGGGCTCTCTTAACTCCGCTGTTATCAGACTCAATGGGACTTTCTCCCCTGACTTTGTTGGAAACAAGGACCTAATATTTCAGATTGTGTATGAAGTGGGTAGGTTTCTGTAATCATCTGGATACAAAAAATGTGTCGGCTGCAGTGCAGGGAACTGATGCAACTTTTGCAGATGCTGTTTAGCAGGTGGGGGAAGCACAATTTAACTAATAAGGTAGCTCACATTCAGGCCCTAGTTATACCAGTTCAAATACAAAATACTGTTGTTGGTGTGTTTAGCCAGAATTCATCGTTACACAAATACCTACTACTTCACAATCACTTGGTATAGGTACATGGGATGTAATATGGGGAGGGGAATGGTGAATGGGAATTGACTAGTTTGGTCCTAGAATATATCCCAGACTTAGTAAATAGCATTGGAAGGGGTTAGCTTTGCAATATTGCTTTTCCACTGTAGCATTACAAGAAGATACTATTTACAGATTGTGCCCAGTTTGTGCTCTCTGAAACTAGAAAATGTTTCCACTCTGGAAATTCTGGAGCTTCTGTCTGGAAAATAGCAAAGCATTTTTAAGTTCCTTATGGAAAATTAATTTTTTTTTTTGGTAGAAATATAAAATATTTCTCTCTGGTTCTGTAGAATGATTGACCCAACACAGAGTTTGCCAGAATAACCAGTCTGGTCCCATCCTGATGATTCGTTTCCCTTTGGACTGTCTGGCAGAGAGGCAGCAGTCCACACAAAGTTGTTCCAGGGGAAGTGGCAGTATCAGTCCTGCAGCCAGCTCCCAGCCTGGGAGCCCTCTGAAAAAGAGGAGGTGCGAAGGAGGCTTCAGGAACTGATCAGGCGGTGCCATTTGCAGAGAACAGTCTGCAGAAAGATGTTCAGAAATCGCAGATACGCTGTTCATTTGCGGATTGGTGTACTGAGCATAGGTTTGGTCATCTTACAAGGGAGGACAGGAACATGTGGCCCAATCCTGCTGCTGGAAAAAGATACACAGCCAGAGGGACCGAGTGCCACTGCCCCTGGAGAAAAAGGAACAGTTGTGTGCTCCTTATGCTCTGGAGGCTTGCTCAGGTGAGTCCCTCCTGTACTGTGGGCAGGCTAGAGGCCAAGGAATGTTGTCTTAGTGAGAGCTGCTTGACTGCTTATCGGGGATCCTAGAAGCCCTGTGAGTTTGATTGATCTTAAAATCTGCTTGGGCTGCAAGTACTTTGGTTTATGGCATGGCTGCTGCAAGCTTGGGATTGCTGGCCCGGAGCCCTTAGTGCTGTAAAAGCACAGGCCCTGTCAGCTGCTTCTCTGGCGCCCTGCAGCGTGAGTCAGCGGGGAGTCGTGCAGGGTGCTTGCAGAGACCGAGACAAGCTTGGTCCCTTCACACCTCTTCTTTGACAAACCTGGTGAAATCAAGACTGGATGTGTCAATGTTGACAAATCAAGCTGTACTGTCAGAAGAGAGTTGTGTTGGAGATTTCCTGAGCAGATCTACGTACAATATCCTGGGTCTGGTTTAGAAGCAATTGCAAAGAGCGAACTTTACTCAATGGGTTTTACTCCTCTGATCTTCATTGCCCAGAAACATGCTCAGCAGCGGTACTCTTTGGAGGAGGAAAGGCATTTTATTTACTAAAGATGTTTGCATTTATTTTCTGTCTCCCCTTCAACTCTTTTCATATTCATATTAATATTTTCAATGCTAATGAGAATCATGACTATATGCTAAAAAGCTCCTCTGTCCCTTAAAACTTCTCGTGGAATAGCCAAAGACAAGAAGAAGTAATGAACTAAATCTCCCTCCGAGTCTTTGACTCATCTGATCACCCAAATTAATCAGTGTTAAAGAAGAGTGTGCAGCTTGATGCGATCACCCAGGGCGCTCTGTCTGGCTTCACAACTTGCATTGCTTTGTCTGGGTATCACCGCGTGCATATGGTGGGGGATTATGCTCTGGCCTCGGGTGCCTGCCACACTGACACGATGTCATCACACTGAGTTCGGGATCAATGTCGACTACAACGGAAAATGATTTCCAAGCAGCTGTAGGTTTAATTTAGGCCTTTTAGGGTCAAATTTTCATCTCCAATATAAATCCACCGGAGAAAAGAGTTTATTTAGATGCACACCTGTTGAAAGTAGAACCTAGACCTAAATGTTGTCTTCATGCAGTATCCTGGACCCTGCCTCTGTGGTCTTCCATGTATATCTATATATGCCTTTGGTGACAGCCTTAAATTAATAGTCATAGCTATATGTGGAATGGGCAGGGATTAAAATCCTGACTCCATGGTGTTCTTGGTAGAAACATCGCAAGCAATGGGGACTAGAGTTTGGGATGGACTGGCCTGTAAGCTGGGCTTCCTGCTTTCCCCCAGCTGTGCCACCGGCTTGCTGTAAAATCCTTTGCAAACCACTCACCTTCTCTGGAGGTTCAGTTTTGCTTTTGTAAAGCAGGAACAATGATTCCTTTCAGCTGTGCCTCCACAGCAGTGATGGAGCGGGGCTAACAAGCAGTAATGCAGTCTTTGGGGAGCAGCAGCGCTGAAGCCACTCTGGTGAGTGTTTTGTACTAGAAGAATGGATCCTTAAAATATTTAATCAACAATCTCTGGGCATATATACCCCACTTCTGTGTTAAATACTCTTAGTGATTTAGGGCTTTATTATGTCTTTCCCTCTTTTGTTTATCTTATGTTCTCATCAACAGGAGCTTCACTTCAGACCGTGATAGAGCTTTTTAACTGTACTTTTACTGGATATAGTTGTTAAGAAGTCTTCTGCCTACTTTTTTGTTTTTAATAGTGACCCCATTCTCACTTTCTGAACTATCGTGACTTTCTTTAAAGGGAAGCAATAATGAATTTCCATATGGGCTATACCTTGTAAAAAGATTATCTCCATTTATTCTTTTTATAAAGTTTTTCAGAAGGGAAGGCACTGTCCCAATGCACAGAAGCAATTTTTCTTTTCAATGGATCCTGTGACTCAAATCTAAACCTTTGCTCTCAGAGGAACACTTTTCAAATGTTTACTTACTGCTTGAGTCCTGATAGGCAGTCTGGAAAAAAAACAGATGAGGTGTTGCTCCTGAAAGTTATACTGCTTCATATTGTTTGAAAGGCAGAGATTGAGCTGATTTGTCTAGCAGCTTGCCTTTTCTCAACTGGGGGAAAGAGTTCCTTTGTAGCTCAGGCTTTTATCAACAGTACAGTAAAAGTGTTTTATATATACACATAAAAAATCATACAACATTTATATAAAGCCTTTCATCTTGATGGCTCCAAAGTAGTTGACAAATTTGTCAAGTAATTTGTCAGCTAGTTCCTCAAAAGTTATCTCTTACTCCAGCACAAAAATTGATGTCTTTCTGTGCTGGATGAAATGATTCTTGCTACTAACAGCTTTTTAAAGTAACCATCAGACTTATAATGCACGCATTACAAAATTTTAATCTAAGAATTTTAGAAACTTTTCCTGGTAATCTAAGGGGATTTAATTAAACATGGAGCCACCTTCTGGTTCTAGTGAGGCTGGGGGGAACTGGTGCGTGAGGCGTGCGGAGCAGGAGAGGATCAGCACTGCCTGAGTGCTGCGGGTAACTGGGGAAAAAAAGAGATAAATAATATGACACTGAAGACAGCACCAGGATCTTAGAAAGATCCCCTTCTGACAGCCACTTGGTGACAAATTCCTGTTCTGCAGCACAGCTGGAACAGATTGTCGTGTATGGGCGAAAACTGCATGAACGATGGGGATGTCTGCTCCTCTCTGGTACCCCCGTACCCATCCCAGGCTTGGAGAGGAGCCTCTGTGCCAACAGTGGGTTGTCTTCCTGGGGCTGGTGATGTTCCTCGCAGTGATTTGCCCTTTACCTCACTGGTGACACCGTGACCTTCCGTGGTCCACAGTATTTCCATGTAAGCCTTATATATGAGTAGTGTTTGCCTCTTCTGGAAGGGGCCTGCATTCACACATCCCACATACACACACACTCTGCATCTGCAAGGCTTCATCAGAGGATCCTCTTGGCTGCTGAACCTTTCCCTTGTGCAAGTCGTTGGCTATCTTGTGAGCAAACACGTTGCAAGGTGACTAAGGGCTTCGTGGTGGGATCCATAGCAGGAGTGTCTTAATGGAGTCAAGTGCTATTTATTGGCTCGAGTGTATTTCGCTGCACCCTTGGCGCGTTCGTGCTTCCTGTATGAAACTTGGCTGAAGGAGTCAGAGCTGCAAGACATCATCCCAAATTCCAGCTGGGATGCGTAACTTGGCTACATGACACTCTCCCCTCTTTGCCCCCCTTAGCCACTTCCCATGTTAAATAGTTTCTCAGGACTCAAAGGAGAAGGGGGAGATAATCTCCAGGCCGGTGATTCCGATATGTAGAAAAATTGCATAAATGAATTAGCCATGATTAATTGTAAGAAAATGTCACTTACCTGGAAGTTGTATCTTGCTGAAATGACAGTCCTTGTCTTGCTTTTGGGGGTTTGGGATGTAGAGAGTGAATGCTGGGGGTAGGGATTTATTTTACACATATTTTCAAACTGAAAAAAAACAAGTGTGATTTATTTTCTTTTGCTGCAGCCTGCTCCCAATTTTCAGTTTACATTAATAGCTGTGGGAACAGCAGTTCTGATTGCCATATACTTTAGCTATTAACACTGTGCCTGGTTTGACAGTACATCTCTCTTAATTTTTTTTTTATTCCCTTGTGATCATAAAATATGTATCAGCCTTCCTTTTTAATCTCCTTTGGCATGTCCAGCTAGTTAATTTGCGTCTGTCTTTCTTCCTTTAGAATTTGATTTTTCTAACATCATATACTTAACCAGAAGAAACAAACCAACCCTCTATTAAAACTTGCTTTTATTTCTTTTTTAATTAGAAATTTGTTTGAATTCATATTTAATGGAATGTTTTCTCCAGGAGCCCCTAACATCTTTCTACCCCAAACGTTTGCTTCATTGATATTTTAATTGCTATCATAATCAACATTCTGAATAAGAGGTCTTTCCCCTAGCTCAGTAAATCCATACTGGCTGAGTAAAGCATGTCTGTGATTTATGTGCAGATAAACAACTTTGGACCCTATCCAATCACTTCATCAGTTTTAATTCGGCTGCCTAATCAGTAGCAAACAGGAGGATTGTTTTTTGTCGGTTTTTTCATTGTTTTGTTTTTAACGGGGTGGGGAGTGTTAATACAGGGTTTGGCACGGTCCCCAGAATGGCACAGATAGCTCCCCATTTCTCATCATGTTCGTGTCAAAGTCAGCTCTAACTTTCTGAAAGAGTTTAGAAAAAGGGGATGAGATGCCAAGACCTGCCTGTGGGCCTTCGTTGGTATCTAAGGAACTGTACAGATACGCAGTCGGAACAGCGAGTCTGCTCCTACCTCGTGCTTGATAGAGGACAGCCCTCAGAGGCCTGAGAAGAGTGGAAAGGCTCACGCAGAAGCAGATTTTATTTCCTGTGTGTGTTGAGGGGTTGATGCCTTCAAAATGATTTTGACAGCAATCATGTTACTGCTGTTGCAGGCGTGATGACTGTGGTGGGGTCCGGGAGGCAGTGGTGACCGGTGCCTGTGGGGTGCAGCCATGTCGGAGCAGCACAGCCCGCTCTCGCCTTCGCAGCGCCGGCCCCTCGGTTGCTGTTGCCTCAGCTGTGTGCACTGTGCTATAAAGGCCACGGCAGTCCAGAGGACCCCTGACTGAGGCTCTTCTAACTTAAGGCCCGTGACCGGAGTTGCTGACCTCATTTTTGTCTACAATAACCCGGTTAAGGTCAAAACGTTGGACCATTTACATTATTATCTATTAGCGCCATGTGTCCAGAGGTGAAGTGTTCTCTGATTTATAAGCAGCCTCTGAAGGATTACAGAGAGCAACCCCATTTTGGTCATCGGATCTAGGGCAAGCAATACCATCTGTAATAATAAAGCTTACCTAAAGAGCTTAACGTGGTTTGAGTAGTAACCCATGGCTGTGTGTCTCTGAACCTTGTCGGCTATCCTGGCTGCCCTTCGATTCAGCGTGTACCTGTGCCTGGCCGCTTCCCTCACACTGGGACGCTGCAAGAGATGTTAGCAGCTGTTCTTCTGTATCTATTTTTTCCTGCTTCATGGCAGTCTGTGCTATGTACACAGGCAGCAGGCTGGGGAAAGCTGTGCTAGGCTGCCTGGCCACCACTGGGCTGTTTAGGAGACAGGTTCATTGGGAAGAAGACGTGGACATTGTTACTTTATCTTCTTGGGGGTTTACACCATAACCCAAATAACGTATATCACCTCTTTTTCAGTTCCATGTTAAAATCCCACATCTCTGTGTTTCACTATTACCAAGAAGAATCCCAACCAGAGCTGCTAAATTCAATCTTTTTGGCTCAGCCTTATTTCCTTGCACACACCCATAGCTGTAGGGGCTTTAAATAGAGTTTTGAATCATCATGAAATTCAGAGAATTAGGCTGGGCTGGAGGGGAGGGCAGTGGGGTTTGTGGCAGTTTGGGATCAGTCTTCAGTGCAGATGTGCATGTCCCAGGGGACCTTGGGTGAGGTGTTTAATCTATCTGCTGTGCTGGGCTTTTAACAGCTTGCAAAAGGGCAATAATGCTTCCTGCCTTAGACTGAGGACGAAGAGAGGATAAAGCCCATGAATAAAGAGAAGACATTCAGATCCTGTGCTGGTTCTGGTACAGCTCCACCTCCGCTACAGCAGTCACCAGGGTTTTTATCTGCAGTGCTCGAAGATTTTTCAAAAATAGTTGTGACCATTTTTATACTCTTCTTGTGCATGGTCAGAGGAAGGTAACGTGGCTTGCCCAGGGCTGGGAAGCTGTCAGTGACAAGGTGGCAGTCAGGCCCCTGCCAGCACGTCCCACTTAGCAGAGCTCAGCTGGCAGCCCTGAGATGCAAGCGTGGCCTTGGGGAGGGCGGAGGTGCCTGCTTTCTCCTGCTCCGCAGAGGCTGTGAGCCAGCCATTGCACTAGTCCCATGGGTTCCTTGCCTTAGGATGGGCAGTTTATTCTTTTAATTTTTAAATTCCTGTTTTTGGCTAAGACAACGTGGATTTGGAGGGATGTGGGGGGGGGGGAATTTTGACCGTTATACTACGCTACTTACACTGTCCTACTTCCTTTTAATTGATGACAGCACTACAGAGGGACTACCAGGCTTGGGATTTTCCTGGCTTTGACTGAGCACAGTCTACAGGTCTGGTTCTTTTAACCTCAACAGGAGCTCTGAGCATCCCATTTCTGTTAAAATCAACGTGAAACAAACTTCCAGAGTCCTGAAAGATGAAGACTATCCCAGCTGTCTATCTGCTGCTTTAATGGAGAGACAGGAAAGGTTTCGTGCTGTAACCTGAGAGGGAATTCAAACATCTGAGAGGTGATTTCAGGAGAAGGCTCAGTTTTTTGCAGATCAAAGGGTGAGTTTAGGGAATCCTCTGTTCTCTGGCCAGAAGGGATGTATTATGTTTAGAGAGCTCGGCAGTTTGCAGACCAGAAATCCTTCTGGTGATCAGACCTGAGAGTTTGTGCTGACCAGTGGCTTACTTTTTAGAAGAGGCTACCTGTACTGGAGGTTTGACTAACACATGCGTCTTATTTTCTGACAGCCTGGTGTGCTGGGCTCTGAACTTCCTCCTGGGATATCACCAAAAAGCATTTCCACTGTTGTAGTTTTAAAGAGCAGGAGTTGACTGGCAGTGAAGACTGAGTGCTTTTGTCAGAGTCTCTGTCACCCCCAGGTTGCCTGGGATTTCCCACCTTCAGAATTCGGCCCTGGCAGAACAGCTGCAGAAATTTTCACATCTTTGTCCCTTTCTTATGATTTCTTCCACAAGGGAAGATTGATAGGAGAAGGAAGGAACTGTGAGAGTGCGTGCGTGTGATGGTCTTAAAATGTTGAAAGAAGAGACTGTGGGAGCATTTTTTCAGTTATGGAAATGTGATGAATGAGGCTTCTTGTAGAAAACAATTGCTTCGGTCCTCTCAGTGAGCTGGGTGACTGGTTCCTCTGTTGCTGCTGTTTCCTTTTTTCAGATGTCGTTACATTTATTATGACTTTATCTTTATTATTTTTTATTTTTATTTTCCTTTATCTGTCTCCCTTTCCCCTGTCCCCTTTCGCCTGTCCCCTGTCTCCTTTCCCTTTTTCTCTTTTCCTTTTCTCCCTTTTCCTTTTCCTTTTCCTTCACCTTCTCCTCCTTCTCCTTTTCCTGATTCACACTATTTAGAAGCTATTGTTCAAGGAAGAATTACCAGGGTGACGAGAGGTCTGCCTATGGCGAAAGCCTGATGGCCCGTCCCTGAGTGTGACACCTTAACCCACGAGAGCCCTCTGGCATGATAGAGGGTTTTGGTAGATCAGATTTTAGTTTCCCTGGAAAAATACATTTTGTCTTTTTGGTATCTCCATTCCTGGTCTATGATGCAGAGTTAACACCATGTGCTCCTTCTCAGGAGCGCGGTGAGGAAAATCCCATCTGGTTTGTGACTGCTCAGACATTGCTCTAATGGAAGCCATGTAAATAACTAGATAAATGATTTCAGTGAGATTGTCTGCTGAGCGTAATAGGTAGCAGGGTCAGAGTCTCTTCACAGTGAATCATTTCTTACTGGCTGAGTGGGATTTGTGCTCCAAGCCATTGTGCAGAAGCGTCCTCTGATTTTTGCTGTCTCTGTCTTTTCCCTGCCTACACATTTAGCTCCTTGATCTCTTGCCGCTAAGCTCCAGGGAGCAGAGACTACCACGGCCAGCATCTGCACAGTGCTTAGCACAAAGAGTTCGGGGCATCGGGTGGGCTTTAGGGTGCTGCTGTAATACAAAACTAAAGGATAAATGATTAGAAAACAATCTAGAACTTGTTATAATTTGTCATGATTATTGCCTTTTTCATCAGGTTGTGATGGAATTGGGGGTTTTGGATAAGACAAAAGGTTGAAAATAATGAAAATAACCTTTGAGATGTGGGTTTCTTGAGCAGATTTATTCATTCTGTGCTTTGCTTTGTGATCAGCACCCTCAGTGTTTCAAAGAGAGGGGATAAGGGCTCACAGCTAGCGTGCTAGCTGTCTGCCCTGCCAGGCTTGCTGTGAGACCTGGGGCAAATTGTGTAGGCTGCGTTCACACATCTTCATCTGGCTGCAGCTCCTGGGTTGGCTTGAACAGTTTAAATAGGTCTTTACGAACCCGTGCCTGACTGCATTTGTAAGTGGTTCTGCTGACAGAATGGAGGGTGCAATGAACTCTGGCAGGGGTGAATGATGAGGCAGGGTGATGGGTGATGGGGACAGGAATGTCCCCAAGCAGAGCACTGCAGTGAGGAATACGATGTGTGTTCACAGCCGACATTTCTCACTGGTGCAAATCTCCCACTTGGAAACTGGGACAAGAGCGATTCCTTGCCTCTTCTGTGAGGATGAAGCATTCAGGATTGTGAAAAGTTCAGGCAGAGCTGCACAATTTCAAAGTTAGAAGGAGTGTGTTAAAATATTTATTGTTTCTACAAACATTTGCTGCTAGCAAATCTGTAGGCTAGGACTTTTGCAGAAAGCAAATACGAACTAAAAAGATTGCAGGTGAAGCAAGTTTTGAAGCCACCTTCAGATGAGCATTAAGGAAAATTTTTACACTGTTTTGAGGTTAAACTTAAATAATATGTTCTTTACATTTTGTTTCCAAAATAATGTCAAAATTTGATGTTAAATTCTCTTCCCCATCGGATAGAAGATGTAGTCAGAAATATCCACTGAAGACTCTTTTTCTGATGTTTCCACAGGTTACTAAGGATTTTCCCTGGAGCATGACTTCGAATATGACACTTCAGTAATGCAGAGGCTGTAAGTAAATAATATGATGTTTGCAACTCGTCTTTAACAGCTGTGTTTACAGTCTTCCCAGAGCTTTGCTAGAACTCGTCTTTGCTAGGCTCTGCCTTGCAATGAGCTTGCAAGGAAGTGACTGGAAGGTGACACAGTTCTAAAGTGGGTTGTGCCATTTTAGACACATGCTTTATCAGCTTCTTGTCTCATTTAACAACTCCAGTAATGGTTGCTTAATCTGCAGGAGGAAAGCTGAAGACATCTGTCGGTATTGCAGGAAATGCTAAAAGCAGACAAAAATAAAAATACCTCATTAACGTAGATGAGCAGTGAATAAAATGCAAGGATACGTTACTGAAAGCTGGCATGCAGTTGGTTCCCAGGCACAGAACAAAGGCCAAGAACCTTATTTTGCTTGTGATACCACTAATTGAAAAGGCCTACTAGAAGCTGAATGAATGAACCCAAGTGCCTGCTTGCCCTGGTCATGTACTGGTTGGCCTGCGGTAACTTGGTGTCAGAGTTCAGTATCTTATCACAGAGACAAGCTTTTGTGCAATACCTGGTTGTGAATGCTTGAAAAAATACAATTCCCTTCTCTTCCTTAACTTTTCCCATCTTTTTCTAAGGTGAATTACTGAGCTGTTAATTTTGGTAGCTCTCTGAATTCTGCATCATTTTTCCTAATCAATTCTCTCAGATCTGCTCAACCTCCATTTAATTCAGTCAGCTACTCAACATCCAAACCTTTTTATTACAAAAGAGTGCTAATTTTTCCTTTTATTTCAATTGTAGTTGATGGCTTTCATGAGGTGTTATCATATAACTCAATCATCCACCATTGGAATTTGTAATTTAATCAATAAAGGGGGCCGTTTTTCTCAAGGAGATTGAAAGAGCTCAAGGAAAAGGCATGGTGAAAGGAAGGTGAAGAACAAAAAAGGGTGATAGGAACTGTGGTTTGCACTTAATAGCTGCACACCCCGGTGGCGGCTATATCTGCCTGGCAAGCAGCAAGCAGAAGAGATACCACTATTTTAGAATTAATGAATCTAATGATTGTACTTGTGCACTCAGCTTGCAAAATCTAGAGGGAAAATCATGGATGTTACCTAAGTTGTTATGACAAGTACCTTGTGTCAACTCCACCACACTGAATGGTGTTAGCAACCCTGCACATGAGTGGTAGTGTTCACTCCAGCAGTTCAGTATTGAGAGAGACACCAAGAGATGAAACTGTGCTGTGCGAGAGCTTCCAACCTTTCCGTCCACATGCCCTTGTCACATTGCTGTTGCTTTAGACAAGGGCAGAGGAGGGAGTAGCCATGGCATCAGGCCACTCCCAATGTTCTCGCTGAACGGCTCGAGTCTTTGCAGCTCAGGGATCTCCCTGGCCTCAGCAAAAGGCAGCTGTGGCCTGTGTACCTGCTCTGTCCCCTGCCTTGGTGTTTGCTTCCACTGCTTCTGCTGCCCCAAAGGAGGGGGTGGTACTGTGCTGGCTTGGCAGAGTGAGGGGATGGCTGCGCGTTATTAGCAGTGAGAGCTCTCTTGGTTTCATGCCCTGGCCAGTTTGAGAAGTGAAGTGTCCGGAAGAGTATCTCTGCCAGTTCTGCTGCAGAAGTGAATTTTGTCCCAAGGATGAAGGTTTATTTTTCTCTCAGCCTCTGGAAGGCAACATGCCTGTTTCACACTGCCAAGCAGCTTTAAGCAAGGCCTGGGAGGGAGGTTGCCACACGGGAGAAGTACTTGTGCTGGGTGACAGCTGGGAATCTTTCCTTGGCTCCTTGACTTCAAAGAGAAATTGCCTGGACAGGTCACGGATATCAGTCCTCTGAAGCATCACCCGTGGTTTTGCAGATAAATTGCTGATAAGTATTATGGTCTCAACTTGGCATGGACCACAGAACTCAAGGTGAAAGGTGTCAAAATTATTCATTCAGCAAATATCAAGGTTTAAAGTTACAGTGAACCATTTGGCCTTTAAGGGACATCAAATGCTTATTTGCTTGTGCCCCTCCTAAAGCCATGTTGCTAGCTCTGTAGCCACATTTTCTGCAAATGAAATGTTGAGCCAGCCATTGAAACACACACCTTGGGGGAATTTTAGAACATGCTTTTTAACTGAAGCAGGCACATCAGTAAAGAAAGGCTTAAGAATACAACATTCTGGGGATTTTTTAACATGCAGTATGTGGCATTTGTCTTGAAGTTTTTAGTACTTCCCTTGAGGGCTAGTCCAGATTGAGTAAACAGGTATTTAGAGAGGCTTTAGGTGCTTATTTTCAACCTGGGTTGACAAACTTTTCATGTGGTAAGCACATAATTTCGTAAGACAATGAGACAATCAACTGATGAACTCTCAGTGAATAATCTTCAAAAAAAACCACCCCAAATGTTCTATAGCAGAAGCTATCGCTTAATCGTGACAGAGACTTACCTCAAGGTTTGTTAAGTGTTGAACATCATGAATTGAAGAATGCCTGGACAAGTGCTGCATTGAAATGGCTTGGTCTGACTTTCTCAGCAATTCTGCCTTCCTGTGGCCCTCTTGAATCCCAGCCCTGCTCCTGTTCTGCATAGCTGTACCAGAAAGTTTTGGACAGGGAATGTGTCAAGTGTGCCAGTCAGAGAGCTACAAAATCTACAAAACTGCAACTGGCCAACTTCAGACAAATCAGTCCTTCTGCCCTTGGAAAATATTGTATAAGCCTTTTCTTGTATCAGCAATATTGTAAATATTGGTTAATCTGTTTTTCATAAACCTATGTTTAAGTCTATTCCCCAAACTTTCAGCAGTGCCAGAGGATTACCAAACATGCACCATGTGATTGCTTATGATCCTTGGTTCCTTCTGGTGCACATCAAATAATGTCATCAAAGTCAGTGCAGTTCTGCCTGCCGTGTTTGGCCAAACATGAGTGCAGAATTTCTCCCACTGAGTAGCTTAATGTGCTGTATTTGAAGATTGACTTTTTGGAGCAACCAGGCTTTGACTGGCCAAAGCAATCAGTGTTTTGCCTAGCCAGGCAGCCTAGGGAACCCAACTGTAAGAAGTTAAAAGCTTCTGATGAAAACTGAGGTTGAAAGCATTTCTCGGGGTTGATTTAGCACTGAAGAGCTCAGTGCTTTGCTGAATTGGAGCATCCTCAGAAACATGCAGTGGCACATGCAGACGCTGTCCATCTCACACTAATGACTTCCTCTTTTCAGCTAAAAAGAAGAAAATTAGTAATTATGCTTTAGTCCCACTTGTCAGTGGTATTTTGCACAAAATCCCTCCCATGGAGCAGAATAACTTGGGATTGAGAATCGTGCATGTGTATATGTATGTCCAAAAATGTTTACATACATGTTCATTCATTTCTCCTCCCCCTCAATATCCCTTGCTTTTAAACCACTAAAACATTTTGAAACACTTGCATTGTTTTTTCTGTCCTACTCCCAGCACCAAATCACCAATTTTACTGGTTCTACGCAGATCAGGAATTCAGACAAAGAAAGAACATTGCAGCTACTTATAGCTTATCTCTTAAAAGACGTGGAGTCTTGCTTCCACTGGTTATGAATTCAGCGGGCTGCAGAAGGACTGGCTGTCATTTAGCTATGAAAGATTTTTGTTTTCCTGATCATTGTGAAGTAGCATCATTAACACAGGCAAATTACCATGCTTCACTGTGCTGTGTCCATGGTACATTAGAGGCCCTTTCCCACTGGTAAAGCTGGGTCTATTCTTCTGTAAAATGAGGGGCCCATTGGCAGTTCTTTGGCAAGTGAGACAGAGGGACTATTTAATGAGAAGGAGAGTGGTCTAATAAGGGGAAAGAAGTTGAACATGACAACTGCAGGGAAAGATAGCAGAAGGCTGATTTATAAATCACTGCATAATTGGGCCAAAATATTCATCTATTTTCACAGGGTCGAGGAAGAAGGGGGCTGCATTTTTGGGGTAAATCATTAATGTGATTCTTCCCAAGTGCATTTTAGAAAAGTCAAGCACTCCATTCCATTTCTCTTCCCCGCACCAAATGCTGTGCTTTCAGACTAATGGAAACTGGTTTGTATTGCTTAATTTTCTTCTTTGAAATGGTGTATTGGCTTTTGGTGAAGAAGTCGGACTTATGCTTGAATATGTCTGGATTTTACAAATAGGTTTCTAGTTTAATAAGATGAAACCAATTAACCAGAAAAGTCATTGCCAATGGATTTTACAAGTACATAAAAATATATTGCTTTTTCTTGAAACATTTCATCACCCTTTTAAATGTTCCTTTTTCTTTCCTTTGCCACCAGTGACAAAGCATTGTGATGAATTTATCCCCTCATGCCTTTTCCTGAAGACATTGATCTCTGGCCCTGGTAGGGGGGGCGGGTGGGTTGTAGGCGTGTGCATATGCATCTATTTATTTCAGTCTCACTTTGCCCCTGGTGTTGTTCAGTGCATTTAACTTGTGGCCTGAGGAAAAGCAGAGCGCACAAGCTATAAAAAGGTGTTCTTAAGAGGTTACTTAAAGTGGCACAGGACCCAACAGCTAATGAGCAATCTCTCAAAACCAGGTGTTAATGTAACTGCTGAAACATTTTGGTGTAGCTGAGATGTTGAGGAAGGCAGTAGCAGCTGGTTGTTACCCTACTGCATGCCTGGGAGAGGAATCGTCTCCTGGAAACTCTGCTGAGGTCCCTCATTACGCCAGCTTTGCCTTGCAAGTGAGGGTGGGGACAGGGGCGCGCCATCCCTCAGCAGTATGAAGGGCTGTGGAAATGAGCTCTGGTCTCTGCCTGCCTGTCTCGGAAGGGTATTGCTCATTTAATCACCTCTAGTGATATTTTACTTCCATTCTGAATAATTAAATTGGAGGGAATTTTAATATGAGGCCCCGCCAGCCTCCTCTACCACTAAATTTCTGTCAACTCTCTGCCTGCGAGAGGGCTGGGTGACACGCAGGACATGGGCGCACGCTGAAGAATTACAGAATTTCTCTTTCCATTACTTCAGCCCTCCCAGTTCCCTCATAGCCTTGCCTTCTGCTTAATTTGCAAAGGATATTAACGTCAATGAGCACGTGGGGCGGTAACCCAGGCAGGCATCGCCTTGGGGTGACACAATTTTCCCTGCTCCAGTCAGCTCTGTGTAAGTTGAAGCATGGAGAGTCTGCTTTGATCCCTAATAACGTTGCTAGTTTGCTTTAGTTACCAGCTGATAGATTACTGAAATATGGTACTTTGGGGTAAAATAGGGTGTCTGTAGAAGTACGTGGCATATGACACACAAAATTTGCTGTTGTAAACAGACATCTCTGTTCACATCAGCTTTGCCCTTTTCTTCAAGAAAACATCTGCATTGTCTGAAAGAATAACAAACACTAACTTTTGGTAATACGAAAGACTTTAATTCTCGTCTTCCGCAAGCAATGGGAGTGCCCTGCGGGGCAATGCCTTTCTTGTATCCCTGCTTCCAGTTAGCAGTCGTTCTCACATTTTAAAAATAAGTCTAGATATTTTACCAGCAGCCTGACATCATTACTAATGCTCTGCATATTTACTGTGTAACTGGTGATCGAGTTGAAGGAAACGATGAAGTGAAGGGTTTAAAGGGAGGTACCCATTTCAATGGGCTGTGAACTTCACCACAGACCAAACAGTTGCTCCAAGTCCTCCTGGATCTGTGAAGTGTCTCAGCCCCACCAAGCTGCGAATGATGCTGCCCTTTCAAAAAGCCAGGACAGCCCAACACCTCCTTCCAGTAGCTGTTGTGTGAGCAGCATGTGCTGGTTTACATCCAAGCTCTTCCACTGCTGATTTCATTCTCAGGTTGGTTTTTTTTTTTGGCTTTTATTGAATCCTTAGGCTGTCCCTCGTATTAAAATGACCTTGTTCCTCCAGGGAAACCTCCCCCCATTCAAACAAAAGGTACCCACACCAAATAACTGCTTTGTGGTATCCAGTTTTGTTCTGCATTTGTTTTACAGCTTCCCAGGAACCCTTGGCTACTTCGTGCAAACTGTTAACTTGAGGGTAATAATTTTGTCTGGGTTTTGTCACAGAAATTCAATTAAGGAGGATTATGAACACAGTTGTAGGCCTGTTTCATTTACAGTTGCAAATGAAACCCAGGCCACACACTGATCGTTTATATAGGAAAGGAGATGCTGTGTAGTTTTGAGTGGCTGAATTACCTGTATGTTCCTTTGTGTGGCTTCACTTATTGCAGAAGGGAGGGGAGGGAGACGTGCAAAATGAATAAAGGAGTGACAGAAAGGCGGGAAAGAAATCACCAAGGGAAAAACTGCCCCCACTGCTTTTCCCTAGGAGGCACACTTCCCGTCTACACATAATAAACTCCGCAGGGAATTTTTTACTCCTTAGAAAACACATCCCGAAAGGCAAGAGCGAGTAGTCATTTATTTATTTATTTATGGTTAACAAAGAGCAATATTCTGTTTTCATGGCCTTGGTTTGGCTCCAGGTCCCAGAGCCACTGGGGGCAAGGCATATGGTTTCACTTTTTTTCAGTTCTTATTTCTGGGCCGTGCAAGCCAATTTTTTTCATTCCTTTTTTCTGCTTTCAAGTTTTTCTGCAAGCAGCTGAATTCCCCAGGTAGGAGAGGGGAGAGGAGGGGGAAGGGAGGAGAGGACGTTTACTAGACTGGAGCAAAATGATAACTGCTGCAGAGGCTGGCTCCTGGTGGGAGCAGTGTGTTTGGAGATACTGAAAGAAGGAGGGGTTTTGTTTACTTTGTGGGATGCCTTTTTAGTTATGAAGGGCAAAACGAAGGTAAAACTTGTCTTGATGTCCTATGATGAGATGTCTGTGTTTGTAAAGCAGCAATATATCTCAGCTTTGCTTTGCAACAATAAACTTGGGAATTACTTTGCACCACTCTGGAGACATGCGACAGGCACGGCACTTGGTCAGCAGTTCTTCCTTATACGGGCTTTATCCCACAGCCTTGGGCTCTGTCCTCTAACCTTTTGGCTGGGAAATCCCACACGCATTTCCCTGGGGTGTTGCCTGCCTGAAGACACGGAAGATGTGGCCTCCTATTACTAGTAAGGCTTAGCTCTCATCTACTAAATTTTATTCATGAGGAGTAATCACCATTTTTGCAGGTGGGGAAGAGAGAGGTGCCCGAAGGTGGAAACGCAGCCCCAGTTGAGTCAAGAACAGGAACAGCCCCAGTCTCCAGTCCCTGTCCTAAGTGTCTAAGTATCTCCTGCTAGTGAGCGCTGGTGTGTCTGCTGAGTGACCTACGCCATGCATTGCCTTTGATTAAAGCGCTCCTCAAGTATACTCTATTTATCAACTCATTTTCCTCTTGTTTCTTGCTTTCTTCCTGATCCTTCAATTCCGGGAAGGGTTTTACTGTGCTTACTGTGGTTTCAACTGGGTGCCCAAGAGGCTTATTGGGTTCTTCACCAGATAAGGGGAAATAAGCTCTTTTGTTGCTACTTTTAGATCAGATGCTGTTTCCATACACCTCTCTGTATACAGCCTTGACACTGTTAATGTCTGAAAGAGAGGCAGGCAGCTTACTAACTCTCAGAATCTTCAGCAAAATTCACTGGAAGTGATGCAGTGAAGTGTGAACTTTGCTCCACATCCAGGGCGATTCATCCCGTGGTGCAAGGTTTTTACAGCAATTTATATTTCTCAATTGTTTCGTGGTAGACTTGTCTTGTGTCAGACCAAACTTGTGAGAGCTTGTTGTTGAGGCAAAACCTGGCTGAAAAAAGTGAAAGGCCTTATATTAAAGGAAGACCTGTGAGTCTCTTACCTTTTGGGCACCTTTTCTGAAGAAGTTAGGACAATTGAGTTCAGTACCCTCAGCAGCTGTCAGTCCAGGTGAACGTGACCTTGGAACTGGTATTATGACTAGATGGATCTGAGTTTTAATAACTTTGCAAAAGTCAGTGGGTTCATGTTGGCACAAAAACGCTGGGGGAGACAAGGAGGACAATCGAGGTTTTACATAACTGTCAGGTTATTTTGTTCGAGCTGATGGGGACGATCTATCACAATCCAGTTTTGTGGTGTAGTGGAGGAAGGAGATGACCATCTCCCGAGAGTGACTCATCAGAAGGGTGTTCCCGCAGGCGACAGGAGCCGACCTTTGGGAGTGCTGATCTCCTCCCACGGACTACCAAGCGCCTCTCGCCTAGCCCAGCTTTCAGGTGAATAAAGTAGGGCGAGATGAATCTCTGCCTACGTTTCAATCACATGGTTTATATTCGGTAAAGCGTATAAAAATAGCCCGGTTTTAGCATCTTTCAATCTGTAGATAGTAGAGTTAGAGCCTTAGCTGGAGTAAATGAGCTAAACTTCAGTGCTAAAGAGTTGATTTTGATGGAATAATTTCTGCTTTGCTCCAGTTCAAGCGAAGTCAAATCTCTGTGGAGTTTTGGGAGGTTGCTCCAGTAGTACCCCGATCTTAGTACCTAAACCTCAGCAACGGGACAGAAAGAAGCTGTGCAGTATGTGAGGTACACATGATTTGGTATGATGCCTTGTGTTTTGCGTAAAGTGCTTTTAGATTCATGACATCTGGCAGCTTTGCCCTCTCAAAGTGTAGCAGAGAAATAATCCTTTCAAATCAGCTCTGATGGAGAGTGAAATGTTTTTCACTAGCCTAGTTTAAAAATCACATCTGAATCTGTCCCTCCTGTGGCTGCTAACTGGTTTAGCACAAACAATGCACACACGCCGTAGCCATTTCAACGCTTTCCCTGAAACTTGCCATACATTTTTAATTCTTTTTTTTTTTTAATAAGTTTTTTTTTTATAGAAGGAAAAACAGGTAGCTGAATCATAAAGCTAGATAAAGTATTGTGAGCCTGTGTTGGATTGAGGTCCTTTTCAACCAAATAATAACTTTATCTGCTTATAGTGGAAGAATTGAAAGAGATGTGGGAAAGTAAGATCGAAAAAACACACTCGGGAGCCTGTATTTCAGTAACGAGGAGGAGGCTGACCATTAATATGGGAATTAATAACCCTCCAAAGCCACCTCTTCCGAGCAGCTGCAGTAGAAACTGGCAGTGCAGAATACACGGACTAATTCTCTTTGAGCAGCTAAAATTAAATGTTTGTTACAGCTTTACACATGCACACTCTCAGCAGGGGCAGTTTTCCTTCCCTTTAGGCAAGCTCAGCAGAGGAAGAACGTTTAACAGCCTCCAACCAGCCGGTCTGTGTGTGTATGTGTGTGCCACTGAGCCATGCCTGGGTTGTCAGTGCTTAGACTCTCCCTGAAAGGTGGAATCTGGGCTGCTCGCTAGCAATCCGTGTCGTTAGAGGCGCTGGAGCAAAAATGCTAATGTTCATCAGAAGGGGAAGGTTTGAAATTGTAAGCAAACAGAGAAGATCCATCATGCGTTTTCACAGATGATAAAAGGCTGGCAGTGGCAGTCTGCTTATCAAATAACTAGATTTATTGAAATAGCCTGTGCTCTCATTAAATAGTTTGCCTTTTATGTTTTCATTTTATTTCATCTTACTGAAGGTGTTGGGGTCTTTTTCAAACCTACTACCACTGCCATGGCAAACTGGCTAATTTAGATCATTTCTTCTGTTAATGCTTAAAAGAAGCCTGGACTGCAGTGTTCTCTTCTCACTGTAGTAGTGGGACCTCAGTGCAAAGGCAGTCCCTGTCATGAAATCTGAGCTTCCTGGAAAATAAATTATAAAATCAATGTAATAATTATAAGTTTGTTCCTTGCAAGATGATCGTGCTAGTGGAAGTGTGGCTATGCATTTCATTTAGCATAAGCCTAGTTCCATCAGCTATGCACAGAAAATGGGGTAGGTTCCATCATTTTTAATCACTAGAGAGAAATAAAATGCAGAAACCAAAAAGTTGCTAGCATGATATGACATCCCTGTGCTGAAGGGACTGTTCCTTTCATGGCTCAGAGAGGTACTGCATTTTGTGTTTTTGTTCCCAGGGGAACAAGCTGCTGCTTTCCTCCTTTCCTGAAAAAGTTTGTAAGACGAGAAGTGAAATATTAATAATTGAAAATGCAAGTTGAAGTAATGCCATTTGCATAAGGATGTTTCTTGACCCATGGAGGATATTCGCTCTTTGTTGGAGATAAGATCAGCAGAGGAACTGTGGGAGCCTGATGGTTCTAAAAGGCTACCTGGCAATAAACATGTTTCTCAAATGAATCTTAATGTGGTTCCCAAGACTGGAGTTCTCTATTTATAGCCTGCCACTTTTCCTGGAGGACCTGAGATACTATCAAGAGAATCAGTTCCCCCCTGTGCTGGCTGTGGTGGCAGTAAGTAGACATTAGCATGGAGAGAGGGTGTTTTAACGAGGGACATGGAGACAAACTCTTCCTCCTGCAGAATTTGCTTTGTGAAGTTTAACACTCCCAGTGACCTTCATTGAGAAAGTCTTTTTCCAAAGACGTTTTAAGGGTGAACTGCACGGAGTTCACCCATCTGCTGCAGCAGGGGTTAAGACCGAGTTGACTCTGCTGAGATTTTAACCTGTAGTTTCAGGATTGTGGTGGGGTTTTGTTTGGGCTTTTGTTTTATTTTTTTTTTGTTAAGCCAGATGCTTATGCTGCAGAGCCATCCTTCCATGCTGTTTTGAATGCTGGCAGTAGTGAAACATTACTCATAAAGTGCACACACTGTTACGATTCCTGACTTTAACTCTTAGCATATTTATAGGCCTCATTTCCATTTTCTGTGGTCTCATTAATGGAACAGCAATAATAAATTGAAATGTTAATGGGGGATCATTTCACCAACAGCAGAAGGTATTAACGAACTTGATAGGATAGTTGAACGGAAAATAACTTTTTAGTAGTGTAATTTTTTTAGCCATGGCCCCTGATTGTCTGCTTCCAAACATATGTAATTGGGGCAGATTTGAGATTATGCACATCGTTTCATATGGACATTTTTTTAACCAGCTTCCTGGATGTCTTGCATGGAAGATGGACCATCTGCAGAAATTCCAGTCGGGGGAAGCCGTTCTGGACTTCAGTCACAGAATCACAGAATGACAGAATGTTCGGGGTTGGAAGGGACCTCTGTGGGTCATCTAGTCCAACCCCCCTGCCGAAGCAGGGCTACCTACAGCAGGCTGCACAGGACCTCATCCAGGCAGGTCTTGAATATCTCCAGAGAAGGAGACTCCACAACCTCCCTGGGCAGCCTGTTCCAGGGCTCCGTCACCCTCAGAGGGAAGAAGTTCTTCCTCATGTTCAGATGGAACTTCCTGTGCCTCA